>WNFC01001058.1_pt1 | contig 28283 bp, 27 predicted proteins | sample 5400541 | NCBI WGS metagenome assembly WNFC01 (sample SAMN13153342, study PRJNA577476) | soil metagenome | isolation source: 120 cm saprolite under Douglas fir tree site 2 hole 2 replicate 1 | place: USA:California | collected 2015-04-18
CCTCCGATGACCGTGCCGCGGAGAGTCGCGCTCCGGGCGGTGAGGTCGGCGACCGGCTCGCCTGCCGCCAGGAGGGCGCCGCTCCGGCCGACGGGCGCGCCCATCGACTCGAGCGCGTCGAGAAGCCCCGCCCGCGTCTCGTTGACTCCCACGCCGGACACGGTGATCTCCGCTCCGGGCGCGATCGTGCCCGCGACCAGCAGAAAGGCCGCGGAGGATATATCCGCGGGGACGGCGATCCCCTGCCCTTGCAGCTCGGCTCCCGGCGTCAGCGTGACGGTCCTGTCATGGACGGACAGCCGCGCCCCGAAGCCCGCCAGCATGCGCTCCGTATGGTCGCGGGAGCGTGTGGGCTCTGTCACGCTCACGGGCCCGTCGGCCCAGAGCCCGGCCAGGAGCAGCGCGGTCTTGATCTGGGCGGAAGCCACCGGCGAGACGTAGGACAGCGCCCGAAGCGGTCGCGCGCCGCGCACGCCGAGGGGAAGCCGCCCGGCATCCTGTCGCCCGATGAAGGTCGCGCCCATGGACGTGAGCGGATCGGTCACGCGCTTCATGGGCCGGTTCCGCATCGAGGCATCCCCGGTGAGGAAGGTCCAGAAGGGCTGCCCGGCGAGCACGCCGAGCAGGAGGCGGGCCATCGTCCCCGAGTTGCCGCAGTCGATGACGTCGTCGGCCTCGTGCAGGCCCCCGAGTCCCGCGCCGTCCACGAGATAGTGACCGGGGCCCTTGCGCGTGACCACCGCACCCAGCTTCTCGAGAGCCTTGAGGGTGTGCAGGCAGTCCTCGCCCTCGAGGAAGCCCGTGATCTCAGTGCGCCCGGAGGCAATGGCGCCCAAGAGGGCGGCCCGGTGAGAGATGGACTTGTCACCCGGCACCTCGACCGCGCCGGCCAACCGCTTCGGAGCACGCACTCGGATTCTCGTCGCCGTCGTCATCCTAGAGCCGCCCGGATCTTGCGGATGCGCTCCAGTTCGCTCTCGATACGATCTGGGTCGCCGGAGCGCAGCACGCTCTCGAGATTACCCAGCGCCGCCCGAAAGGCCGCTACGGCCTCCGCGAGCGCCTCGCGGTTCTCTTCGAAGATCTCCCGCCAGACTTCCGGGCTCGAGGCCGCGATGCGAGTGGTGTCCTTGAAGCCGCGGCCGGCCACCTCGAGGAATTGCGGATCCATTCGGACCACCGCATCCACCAGCGCATCCGCCACGAGGTGTGGCAGGTGGCTGACGGCGGCCACCGCCCGATCGTGGGTGGCGGGATCCATCGTCACGACGCGCCCGCCCGCGGCTTCCCAGAATTCCGTGACACGCTTCACGGCGTCCCGCGCGGTGCGGTCGGTGGGCGTCAGGATGATGGTCGCCCCGCGGAAGAGGTCCGCGCGAGAGACCGCGAAGCCCGAGAGGTTCGAGCCCGCCATGGGGTGGCTGCCCACGAAGTCGAGCGGCTTCCTGGCGGACAGCGACTCGGCGACGCGCACGATGGCGGCCTTGGTGCTGCCCACGTCGGTAATGAGCGCCTGCGGCGGGGCGGCCTCCCAGACGGCGGCCATCTGGCGCTCGAGGGTCGCGACGGGCGTGGCGAGGACGACCATGTCGGCGCCGGCCAGTCCCTCTCGAAGGTCGGTAGTGATCCTGTCGACGGCCCCAACGCCGAGCGCCGGCTCGAGCCTCGCGGGGTTGCGCCCGATACCGACGATCTCCAGCGCGAGCGATTCGGCGCGGGCCGCCTTGGCCACGGAGCCGCCGAGGAGCCCCAGCCCGACAATGGCGAGGCGACGGATCACCCGACCTTGCCCTCCGCCAGGACCTTCTTCAGCGCCTTGATCAGGCGCCGGTTCTCCTCCGGCGTACCGATGGTCACGCGGAGCGCCGTCTCCATGCCGAAGCTCGACATGGGCCGCACGATCACGCCCTCCTTCAGGAGCCGCTGGAAGACGTCGCTCCCGCTCCGGGCGACATCCAGAAGAATAAAATTGGCCCGAGAGGGCACGTATTTGAGTCCCATGGAGGTGAACTCGTCGCACAGGAAGTGCCGTCCGGCCTCGTTCATCCGCAGGCACTCCAGAATGTGCGAGTCGTCCTCGAGGGCTGCCAGCGCGGCCACCTGGGCCAGCGAGTTGACGTTGAAGGGCGCCCGGATCCGGTTCAACAGGGCGACGCAGTCGGGGTCCGCTATCGCGTAGCCCACCCGCAGCCCGGCCAGGCTCGCGGCCTTGGAGAAGGTGCGCAGCACCGCGACCTTGCGGCCCTGCTTCATGTACTGGACCGAGTCGGGGAAGTCCGGCCCCTGGGCGAACTCGAAATAGGCCTCGTCGAAGACCACGATGACCTTGTCGGGCACGCGCGCCATGAAGGCCGCGACCTCTTCCGTCGTCACCAGGGTCGCCGTCGGGTTGTTCGGATTGGCGATGAAGACCACCTTCGTCATGGGCGTGATCGCCCGCGCCATGGCTTCGAGGTCCAGCCGGTGGTCCTTCAGGGTGACCACCACCCGGATGCCGCCACAGGCCTGCACGATCATGGGGTACACGACGAAGGACGGATGCGGGATGATCGCTTCCTCGCCGGGCCGCAGGAAGGCCCGCACGAGGAGCTCGATCAGCTCGTTGGAGCCGTTGCCCATGATGATGTGCTCGGGCGTGAGCCCGTGGCGGCGGGCGAGCGCGACGCGCAGGTAGTGAGCGCTGCCGTCCGGATAGCGGTTCAGGTGGGCGAGCGCCTCCGAGATCGCCTTGAGGACGCGCTCCGAGGGCGGCAGCGGATTCTCGTTCGAGGCGAGCTTGATGACGTCGGTGAGACCGAACTCGCGTTCGAGCTCCTCGATCGGCTTCCCCGGCTCGTAGGGGGCGATCCCGAGGATGTGGTCGTTGGCGAGCGATTCCCAGGACACGGTCATGAGCGGCTCCTTAGGCGGCCGGGTAGGACCCGAGGATCTTCAGGAACTGGCAGCGCTCCTTCACCTCGTCGAGCACGGCCCGGACGTCATCGGTATCGCGGTGTCCCTCGAAGTCGACGAAGTTCACGTACTCCCAGGGACGCCGCTTGGTCGGTCGCGATTCGATCTTGGTCATGTTGAGCCGGCGCGCGGCGAAAGGCTGGAGAATGCTGTAGAGCACGCCCGGTTCGTTCTTCATCGAGAAGAGGATGGAGGTCTTGTCCCGTCCCGTGGCGCCGACCGGGCGGCGTCCGATCACGAGGAAGCGCGTGGTGTTGTACGGATTGTCTTCGATGCGCTTCTGCAGCACGGGCACGTCGTAGGTCCGGGCGGCCAGCTCCGAGGCGATCGCCGCCACCGTGGGGTCGTCTTTCGCCCGCTCGGCCGCCGCGGTGGTCGAGGGCATCTCCTCCATTCGCGCGTCGGGCAGGTGCGCCTGCAGCCACTGCCGGCACTGCGCGAGTGCCTGGGGATGGGAGCAGACGACCTTCACCTCGCCGAGCTCGCCGGCCCTCGACAGCAGGTGCTGGCTGATCTCGAGGGTCAGCTCGCCCGTGATGAGGGCGTCCGAATCGATGAGGCGGTCGAGGGTGATGTTGACCGGTCCCTCGGTCGAGTTCTCGACCGGCACCACGCCGTATTCCGCGCGCCCTCGCTCGACCTCCTCGAAGATGTCGGCGATGTTCTTGAGCGGGATGAGATGAGCCGACGTCCCGAACCCGCGCATGGCCGCGGCGTGCGTGAAGGTGCCCGCGGGCCCGAGGTACCCGACGGGCAGCGGATTCTCGAGGGCGAGCGAGGCCGAGAGGATCTCCCGCCAGACGGCGCGCACCGCCTCCGCGCTCAGGGGGCCCCGGTTCATCGCGGCGAGACGCTCGAAGACCTGGGCCTCGCGTTCCGGGACAAAGTACGGCCTGTCCTGCTGCCGCTTGAGTCCGCCGATCTGGAGGGCGGCGTGTCCGCGCTGGTTGAGGAGGCTGAGGATTTGTTCGTCGAGGTCGTTGATCCTGGATCGCCAGTCGTCCAGGTCCATGAAGGGCTCCTGATGCGGATCTATCAGCGAATCTCAGGTAGTATAGGCGAAGCGCCCTGGTCAAGCAAGTTCTGCAACCGTTCGAGCTCCGTGGCCGTGAGCGAGCGCGTGCGCCCCGACGGGAGCGCGCCCAGACGGAGCGGGCCGAACTGGACCCGGCGCAGCCGCGTCACGGGATGGCCGAGGGCCTTGCAGTAGCGCTTCACCTCGCGGTAGCGCCCTTCCCTGAAGGTTACGCTGAGCCACGTGCTCGACTTTCCGTGCTTGAGGATGCGCACCGCCGAGGGCAGCGCGGGACCGTCCGGCAACCGCACTCCGCGCCGCCAGCGTTCGAGGTCGCGCGTGCCGACGTGGCCCTCCACCTCGACCTCGTAGACCCGGGGAATTTCGTAGCGGGGATGCAGGAGCCGGTTGGCGAGCAGGCCGTCGTTGGTGAGGAGCAGGAGGCCCTCCGCGTCGTAGTCGAGCCGTCCCACCGGGAAAAGCCGCGGCGCTCCCTCGGGCAGGAGGTCGGTCACCACCCGGCGGCCTTCGGGATCGTGAAGACTCGTGACGTAGCCGGCCGGCTTGTTGAGGAGGACGTAGGCGTGTGCCTCGCGCGCACCGATGGGCCGGCCGTCGAGGGTGATGAGATCGGTCGCGGGATCCGCCTGGGCGCCGGGCTCGCGCCGCACCACGCCGTTGATGGTGACGCGGCCGGCCTCGAGGAGCGCCTCAGCCCCGCGGCGTGACGCCAGTCCCGCCTGAGCCAGGATCTTGCTGACCCGCATCGGTGGCGGTGCCAGGGGGATTCTCTCCGCCTTCGTGCTGGCTCGGGGCCGCGGCAGCGTCGGTCGGACTCTCCGGAATCACGAGCTCGCCCTCGACCTTCGGCAGGTCGGCGAGGTCTCTCAAGCCGAAGGCGACCAGGAAGTCCCGCGTCGTCTCGTAGAGGAACGGTCTGCCGGGCGAGTCCTTCCGTCCGGCGATGCGGACCATGCGGCGGTCGAGGAGATTGTCGAGGACGGCCTCCGAGTTGACGCCCCTGACGGCGTCGATGTCGGGGCGCGATGCCGGCTGGCGGTAGGCGATGATGGCGAGGGTCTCGAGCGCGGAGCGCGACAAGCGGGAGCGCGTCCGGCTTCGGGCCAGCTTCACGAGCCAGGGCGCCACCTCGGGCCGCGTCACGAGGCGATAGCCGCCACCCACCTCGATGATCTGGAGCGCCCTCCCCTGCCCGTCGAGGCGCTCGACGAGCATCTGCACAAGCTCGCGCGCCTGGCCCGCGGACGGCAGGTCGAGCACCTCCTGGATGCGCTCGGCTTCCACCGGAGCCTCGGACGCGAAGAGCAGCGCTTCGACGACGTCGATCGGCTCAGGCACGGTCGGGTTCATTCACGGACGGCCTCCGTCATGCGCTTTCTCTAGGGATGGGGACGTCGCTGCGCGGGGCGCCCGTGGCGGCCTCGTTCGCGGGAACCGATTCAATGACGATCTCGCCGAAGAGCTCGCCCTGGTGGGCGCGCGCCTGCCCGAGCCTCACGAGCTCCAGCAGGGCGAGCAGCGTCACCACCCACTCGGCGCGGATGCGCTCGGCGCCCGCGACGGACGAGAAGAGGATGGACCACGTGTGCCGCAGCAGCTCGATGACTTCGCCCATGCGCTCGAGGACCGAGAGCGGGTTCGGCTCGACCTGTCGCGGCGCCTGCCGCTTCTGCTCCTCGATGAGTCGCGTGATCGCCCGGTGCAGGAGGTGGACCGAGAGGTCCTCCAGCGGGACGTCCTCCGGCGGCGGGAGCTCGCCCACCGTGCGGCCGTACAGGAGCGCCTGCTCCGCTTCGCGGCCGCCGAGCCAGGCGCCGAGCGCTTTCACGCGCGCGTACTCGCGCAGCCGCTCCGCCAGCTCCTGGCGCAGGAGCTCGCCCTCCTCGTCGAGGGTGTCGGGCGGCGCCTCGGGATCGACCGGCAGCAGGAGCTTGGACTTGAGATAGATCAGGGTGGCGGCCATGACCATGAAGGCGCCCGCGGTGTCGAGATCCTGGAACTGCACCGCTTCGAGGTGCGCGAGGTACTGCTCGGTGATGGCGCGGATGGGCAGGTTGGCGAGGTCGACCTCGCTCGTCCGGCAGAGGTGGAGGAGCAGGTCGAGCGGGCCGACGAAGGATTCGACCCGGACGGTGAGGCCCTGCGGCTCCGTCTCGGGACTGAGGGTCGTCACTTCGGCTCCAGGTTGATGACGGAGCGGACCTCGTCCATGGTCCGTTGAGCAAAGACCCGTGCCCGGCGCGAGCCCTCGTGGAGGATCTCGACGATCTGGCGCGGCTTGGCGGCGAAGCGCTCGCGACCTTCCCGGATCTTCGCCAGCGGCGGGATCATGTGCTTGAGCAGGATGGCCTTGCAGTCCAGGCAGCCGATGCCGGCCGTCCGGCAGCCCGTGGCGGCCTCTTCCCGCTCGGCGTCCGGAGTGAAGATCTTGTGCAGGTCGAACACAGGGCATATCTCCGGGTTGCCGGGATCGGTCCGCCGCTTGCGGGCGGGATCGGTCACCATCGGCTTGATCTTCGCGGTGATCTCCTCCGCGGTGTCGGAGAGTAGGATCGCGTTGTTCAGCGACTTTGACATCTTCCGCCCGTCCGTGCCCGGCACCTTGGGAATCTCGGTCAGCTTGGCTCCGGGCTCGGGGAAGATCGGTTTCCACGTGTTGTTGAAGCGGCGCGCGACTTCGCGCGTGAGCTCTACATGGGGCACCTGGTCGATCCCGACCGGGACCCACTGCGCCTTGTACATGAGGATGTCCGCCGCCTGCAGCAGCGGATATCCCAGGAGTCCGTAGGAGGGCGATTCGAGCCCGAGCTGCTCGACCATCTCCTTGAAGGTCGGCACGCGCTCCAGCCAGCCGAGCGGCGTCACCATGGAGAAGATCAGGTGGAGCTCGGCGTGCTCGGGCACGAGTGACTGGATGAACAGCGTGCTCTGCTCGGGATCGAGCCCCGCCCCGAGCCAATCCGCCGCCATCTCGATCGTGCTCTCCGGGGCCCGGCCGCTGTTCTCGGGGTCCGTCGTGAGGGCGTGCCAGTTCGCGACGAAATAGAAGCAGTCGTACTCGTCCTGGAGGCGCACCCAGTTGTCCAGCGCCCCCAGATAGTTGCCGAGGTGGAGGTTCCCCGTCGGGCGCATGCCGGAGAGTACCCGCTGTCTGTCGGTCATGACGTCCCCTGGTCTCCCTCTCCGACGGCGCGGCGGGCTTCCCAGGTCTTGGCCATGCGGAGGAACACGTAGTTGGCGTAGAGCACGGCGAGCACGAAGCCGCGCCACCCGTCGAGGAAGCCGCGGCGCAGCACGTACATGGAGAGAAACCGCCCGAGGGGCCGGAGCGCCAGGTCGCCAAGCCCGGCGCGCCCGCCCCGGTCAACGATCTCGTGGGCCGCAAGCGTGGAGTATCGGTTCGAGCGGGTGACGAAGTCCTCCAGCCCGCGGTAGGAGTGGTGCAGGAGCGGCTCGGCGAGCGTCTCGACGCGTCCCTCGACCACCACCGATTCGTGCACCGCGCTGTCCACGAAGCGCCCGGAAGCGCGGCGGAAGAGACGAAGCTGGTAGTCCGGGTAGAGGCCGCCATGACGAACCCAGGCACCCCAGAAGATGTTCTTGCGCGGGATCGAGTAACCATCGGCCGGGCCATTCGCGCGCACGATGCGGCCGATGCGCTCCCGGAGCTCGGGGGTGACGCGCTCGTCGGCGTCCAGCGACAGCACCCACTCGCCCGTTGCCTGGTCGAGAGCGAAGTTCTTCTGCGCGGCGAAGCCGGGCCACGTCCGCACCCAGATCCTGTCCGTGAACTCGCGGGCGACCTCGACCGTCTTGTCCGTGGACTCGGCGTCGATCACGAAGATCTCGTCTGCCCAAGCGACGCTCTCGAGGCAGGCGCGCAGCCGCTCCTCCTCGTTCCAGACGATGATGGTGACGCTCAGCCGGTTCACGCCCCGCCCTCGAGCATGCCGCGCGCGGTTTCGAAGACCGTCGAGACCTCGAGCCCGCCCATGGTCCCGTCCGGGCTCTGCAAGCCTTGGCAGCTGCGCCCGTAGGGGCCGTTGCGCTCGGCGCTCGTCGGACCGAAGAGCCCGAGGGCGGGCGTGCCGAGCGCCGCCGCCAGGTGGAGAGGTCCCGTGTCGTTGGCGATCATGAGGCGGCAGCGTTTCAGGAGCGCCGTCAATTCGCCGAGGTCCGTCGGTGGCGCGAGGAGCGCGCTGTGCCCCGGCAATGCCAGGGCGATGTCGCGCGCCATGAACGCCTCGTCGGGACCCCAGAGCAGCAGGAGACGGGCGCCCGCTTCTGTGGCGAGCCGTTCGGCCAGCGCGCTGAATCTGGCCACGGCCCATCGCTTGTTCGCGCGGCCCGCGCCAGGATTGATCGCGACCAGCCTGTCGCCCCGCTTGACGCCCTCCTTGACCAGAAGCTCCTCGATCCGACGCTCGGCCGTCGCGGGCACGGGTACGTGGAACTCGGCGGGTCCAGGCTTGATGCCGAGCGGCGCGAGGAGCGCGAGGTACTGCTCGACGACGTGGCGGGCCGAGGCGGGCGGCGTCACGTGACGATTGGTGAAGAGCGCGTTCCAGCGCTCGCGACACGTCCCCACGCTGAACCCGATGCGCAGGGGCGCACCGGTGTACGCGGTGAGCAACCCGCTCTTGAGGAGCCCCTGGAGGTCAATGGCCGCGTCGAAGGAGGCGCGTCGGATGCGCTCGCGAAGCCGTCCGACCTTGCCCAGTACCTGGCGGGCTCCCGATGGGCGCCAGATGAGCCTCCGCCACAGGCGTGTGTCCACCGGCACCACCGCATCGAGATCCGGGTGGTCGCGCAGGATGGCATACTCGCGAGCCTCGACCACCCAGGTCAGATGCGCGCCCGGCAGCGCGCGTCTGAGCGCCCGGGCCACCGGGAGGGCGTGAATCACGTCACCCAGCGAAGACAGCTTGATGATCGCGATGCGCGGAGCGGGCGAGGTCATCGGGGTGCCCCCAACGTGGGGCCGGACCGGTCCCCAAACCTTTCAACGATGATCCGGATGAGGTCACGAGTGGCGTGGCTCTTCGGATCCCCCGCGATGGCGACACGCCCGCCCGCCGCGCAGACCGCGTGACGCTCGGGCACGGATTCCGCCGTGTAGTCGGTCCCCTTGGCATGCACGTCGGGCCGGAGTCTCGCGACGAGGGCCTCGGCGGTGTCGTCCTCGAAGATCACCACGCCGTCCACCGACGCCAGCGCCCCGACGATCTCCGCGCGCTCGGCGGCCGTCATGACGGGCCGCCCCGGACCCTTGAGGCGGGTCACGGAGGCGTCCCCGTTGACGCCGACCAGGAGGGCGTCACCCAGCGCCCGTGCCTCGCAGAGGTAGCGCACGTGGCCGACGTGGAGGAGATCGAAGCAGCCGTTGGCGAGGACCAGCCGTTTGCCCTCGCGCCGCCAGTTCTCGGCCAGCCGTGCCGCCTCGTCAAGACCGAGCAGCGGCGCCATCGTCGCCAATCGATTCGGAGAGCTCCCGCGGGGAGACCGTCGCCGTGCCCCGCTTCATCACCACGACGCCACCGGCGACGTTGGCGAGCCACGCGGCCTCCACCGCCCCTGCGCCGGCGGCGAGCGCGACCGTGAAGGCGCTGATCACCGTGTCTCCCGCGCCGGTCACGTCGGCGATCTGGTCGCTGCCGTGGATGGGCATGAAGGTCACGGGCCCCTCGCGCTCGAGCAGCGCCATGCCGCGGCTGCCCCGCGTGATGAGGAGATAGCGCGATTCGAGCCGCTCGAGTACGACGCGACCGGCTTTCTCGAGGGCGCGCTCGTCTCCGAGCTCGGCCCCCGCCAAGGCTTCGACCTCGGGCTCGTTCGGTGTGGCCGCGGTGGCGCCCCTGAAGCGCGGCAGCTCATAGCGGCTGTCCACGGCCACCACGGCTCCCCGCCGGCCGGCCGTCTCGATAATCGCGTCGTAGACCCGGGCCGTGACGGAGCCATAGCCGTAGTCGGAGACGAGGAAAGCGTCGACCCCGGTACCAGTCGCTCTCACGGCGGCGATCATCCGCTCCTCGACATCGCCGGGGAGCACGGGGTCGGGCTCGTGGTCAAGCCTGACGACCTGCTGGCGCGTGGATTTGTAGCCACCCGCCATGATGCGTGTCTTGACTGGGGTCAGGCGCCCCGCGCTCCTGCTGACGCCGTCGCAGGCGATCCCGGCCCCCGCGAAGAGCCGCAGGACTTCGTCTCCAGCCGGATCGGAGCCCAGGACGCCCACGGGCAGAACCGTCGCCCCCAGGGCGCGGACATTGTGGGCGGCATTCGCAGCTCCGCCCAACCGCACCTCGCGGTCGGTGAAGCGGAGGATGAGAACGGGCGCCTCGCGGGAGATCCGTGCGGGCTTGCCGTAGAGGTATTCGTCGGCGATGAGATCGCCGACGACGACGATCCTCGTGCCGGCGAACCCCGCGACCAGCCCGCGGAGCCGCTTCACCGGGAACATTGTCGTCCCGTCATTCCGGTAGCCTGGCGGCTGGCCTGGCGGATTTCCCGGCGCCTATCCTGGCCATCGCCCACTCGACGGCGTCGAAGAGATCCTCGGCGACATGGTCGGGTTTGACCGTCCACTCGTGACGCCGATATTCCCATTCACCGCGGCCGTAGCCGGTGAGCACGAGCACGGTTGCGGCGCCGGCCGCCTGGCCCGCTTCGACGTCCGAAGGCTTGTCGCCGACCATGATCGATCGGGACAGGTCCAGGCCCAGCTCCGCCGCCGCGCGAAGCAGGAGACCCGGCTTGGGCTTTCGGCACTCGCACGTCTCTCGGTACGGCGGCTCACCGGCTGTCGGATGGTGGGTGCACACGTAGAGCGCGTCGAGCCGCGCCCCGAGGGCGCCCAGCTGACGTTCGAGCTCGGCGTTGACGGCCGCGAGAGTCTCGTTGGAGAAATAGCCTCGCGCTATGCCGGCCTGGTTGGTCGCCATCACCGCCGCTATGCCTGCGGCATTGAGGCGCGCAATCGCCTCGGGCGTCCTCGGCAACACGCGTACCCGGCTGGGGTGGTTGATATACCCCATCTCCTCGATGAGACACCCGTCACGATCCATGAACAGGGCAGGACGTCCCGAAAACGGTGCGGACATGAAGGCAGTGTAATGTGCCCGTCAGGATTGATCAATGAAAATCCCGGTTTACTGGGTCGAGTCACCCTGGTCGGGCCTTGAGGATCCGGTAAATTCGCTCGAGCCCCTCGACCTGCGCGGCATACGTATACGGCTCAGCGGCCGCCCGCGCCTCCTGCGCCGCTCTCCCCGCGTCCAGATCGCGGATGGCGCGCAGGCCTCGGGCGATGACTTCAGGCTCGAGCGAGGCCGTCACCGCGCCGCTCACGCCGTCGCGCACGACTTCCGCCCCGCCGGTCGCGAAACTGGTGAGAACCGGTATGCCTGACGCCAGCGCTTCGAGATGCACGTTCCCGAACGGTTCGTAGCGGGCGGGCAGCGCCACGACATCGGCGGCGGCATAGATCCGCTCGACGTCCGGACGGGGCGCTATCCACGTCACGACGCCGTCCAGGCCGAGCCGCTCAGCCAGTTGACGGTACATCTCGCTTCGGCCTTTACCCGCCACGAGCAGGCGTACGCCCCGGTCTCGGAGCGCGGCCACGGCCTCCATCAAGGGTCCGAGCCCCTTGCGCTCGAAGCCCGATCCGACGAACGCGACCAGCCACGATTCCCTCGGGATCCCGAACGCCTCGCGCATTTCTCCTCGCCAGCGCAGGCGATTGTCGGGATGGAAGCGGGCAAGGTCCACTCCGTTGTAGACCGTGGTGACTCTCTCCGCCGGCGTGTGGTAGAGACGCTCGATCTCGGCCTTGCCCCTCTCGGAGATCGCCACGATGTGGCGCGCGGCTTCGAGAGTGAAGATCCGACGTTCCAGCCACAAGAGAAGCCGATGCTGAGGATTTACTTGAAGTCCGCCCCTTCCCGTGGCCTCGAGATACGCCCTGTGACAGCCTTCGCCCGCGCGGTAGATGTCCTGCGTCAGGCATCGTTCGTGGCTCTGGACGAGGTCGTAGCCTCCCGCGCGAATCGCTCTTCTTGCCGCCAGGGCGAAGCAGAGCTGGCGGAGCGCCGAGGGCTGGCCGGGCACGGCCAGTCGGCGGAGGCGAGCCCCCGGCACCGGGAATTGCCCGGCCGTCGTGACGAGGTCGACGTCGTAGCCGCCGCGCGCGACGAGGGCGTTGAGGAGGCCAGCCGTGGACGTCTCGACACCGCCGTGGAAGGAAAAGGGGCGGCAGATGACGGCGAGCCTCATGCGTTGTCCGTGTGCTTCGCCATCACGCGCTCGATCAGCGGGAAGAGATCGCGCCGCGCCGACTGGAAGCTGTAGCGCTCGACGCAGCGCTCGCGGGCCCGGGATCCCAGCGCCTCCGCCTCGGCGGGACGGTCGAGCAGTCTGGCCATGGCGGCGGCCAGCCCCGACACGTCCCCCGGCTCGACGAGGAGACCGCAGCCCTCGAGAATCTCCGGGATCATGGATACGCGCGTGGACACCACGGGACGTCCGAGAGCCATGGCGTCGAAGATCTTGGCCGGGACCTGGCCGAGGGTGTCGGACGTTGCCCGCTGGGGAACGGCCACCACGTCGGCCGCCGCGAGGAGCGACGGAATCTCCTCGAACGGCACCCATGGCAGGAGGGTGGCGGCGGGGCACCGCCCGAGAATCCGCCGGCCCGCGGCGCTGTCGGGGCTCGCCCCCACCACGACCAGCGACACGTCCGCCCGCGCGAGGGAAGTCACCGCCGCCGCGAGGTCGTCCAGGCCCTTGTAACCGCGCGGTGTCCCGAGGAACATCACGACGCGCTTGCCCTCCAGCCCGAGGCGACGGCGACCTTCAGCAGCATCCGCGCAGCCTGGTTTCCACGCGTCCGTGTCCCGGACATGCGGGATCAGGGTGCCACCGAAGCGCTCCTGGAGGAACCGGGAGGCTACCGTCACCCCGTCGGCGAGCGCGGTCAGGCGCTCGCAGAGCCAGGTCCACGGCAGGCCATCCGGGTTGCCGAGATTGAGCGCGCGCCCGACGGTGCCCCAGAAGCCCGACCGGATGTAGAAGCCCAGCTCCCAGTCGTCTATGTCGAGCAGCAGCGGCCGCTTTCCGGCGACTCGCTTGAGATAGCCGACGCCCGCGCTCCCGATCCTCGTCTTGGACGCGTAGATGAGGTCGCCATCGGCGCGGCGCGCGAGATCGGCCATGGTGGCCATGAACCCCGGCATGCGCCGGGTGGGGACGCTCGTGTAGCGAACGTGGCCGGCAGCCACGGGCATCCAGACTCCGGACATAGACCGTGGTCCAATCACCTCGACGGAGCCGAGGGGCTCGAGCAGTTTCGCGAGGAGATCGGCGCGGCCGGCGGCATTGCTGCTGACGTCGGGGCACAACACCGAGACCTTCATGATCGGGCCGCGAGCCTCCGGTAGTGATCGATCAGGCGCGCCGTCAGGCGGGCGCCTGTCAGCCGCTCCTGGGCGAGGGCGGCTGCCCCATCGCCCAGCCGCCGCCGAAGCGCGCCGTCATCCAGCAGGCGATCCAGGGCGCGGGCCAGCTCGGGCGCGTCGCCGCCGGGCACGAGCAGTGCCGACTCACCATCCGTCAGCACCTCGGCCGCGACGCCGACGCGGCTGGCGATGACCGCGCGTCCGGCCGCCAGGTACTCGAAGAGCACCCGCGACATCCCGTCGGATTCGAGAGGAGGATAGAGGGCAATGTCGAGAGCTCCCACCACGCGAGCCGGGTTTCCGACGAAGCCCAGGAAGGAGGTGCTGGCGCCGAGTCCGGCGCGCGCGATGCTCTCGCGAGTCGCGGCTTCGAAGGGGCCGCTCCCGACGAAAAGGAGGTGAAAGGCCCGTCCCGAGGCGGCAAGGCGACGAGCCGCCTCGACCACCACTGCATGGCCCTTCATGACCCGGAAGCCGGACAGGAGCCCGACAATTGGCAACTCGACTGGGAGCAACCCGATTGGGGGCAGCCCGACGGGCAGGCCCAGCTCCCGGCGAAGGTCGGCGCCGTCCTGCCCGGGCCGGAAGCGCTCCCCGTCCGCGCCCCCTGGCAGTGCCACCACGCGATCATGAGGCAGGAGCCCGGCTGCGATGCACTGGCGGCGGATAGCTTCGCTGACGGTGACGACGAGGTCCGTTGCCTCGCTGTAGAGCCAGCGGTTCAAGACATGCGGCCGTATCGGCTGGACGATGTGGCGGGTGCGGACGAGGGGCCGTCTCGTCCGGGCCACGCGGTTCGCGATGGCGGCCAGCCAGTGTTCCTTGCCGCGATGGACATGGACGACGTCGGCGCCGGAGAGCCACGCGCGCACCGCTTTCACATCGCGCACGTCGGCGGCGGGCCGGAGCCCCGAGCGGAGGCTCAAGGTCTCGATCCGCTGCACGCCTTCCTCACGCGCGCGCGACATGACACGCTCCTCGGTGCCGCGCCGACAGACGAGTGTGGCCTCGTGACCGGCGCGCGTCAGCTCGCGACACACCCGCGCGGCCCAGTAGGCGTCGGAGGACCAGCCACCACACGAGACGAGGTGCATGATCTTCACAGTGCCGCGCGCAGTCTCCGGATGGACTCGAGGTAGATCGCCTCCATGGCGGCCGCGTGGCGCTCCGGCGTGAAGAGGTCCAGGGCGCGCCGCCGCCCGGCCTCGCCCATGGCGCGCGCCTCCTCGGGGCTGGACAGGAGGCGCGCCAGAGCGGCCGCCACCGCCGCCGGGCTCGGCTCATCGAGCAAGAGACCCGTCTCACCGTGGACCACTGCATCGGGGAGCGCACCCACGCGTGCGGCCAGGACGGGACGCCCCGCCGCCATGGCCTCGAGAGCGGCGCGGCAGGACTCGTCCGAGCCCGCTCCCATGAGAACGAACACGTCGAGAGCTCCGAGCACCCCGGGCAGATCCGAGTCGCGATAGCCGGCGAAGAGCACCCTGCGCTCGAGACCGAGACGCTTGACGAGGCCCTCGAGCGCATCGCGCCGCTCGCCCTTCCCGACCAGGAGCAGCCGCGCGTCGCCGCGCCCGGCCGAGAGCAACCGGAAGCCCTCGATGAGAGCCTCGTGCCCCCGGTCGGCAGCCAGTCGCGCGACGCAGCCGACGAGGGGCGCCTGGGCCACCCCGAACTCCTCGCGGATCTTCGCCGCGCCCGGCGCGTCCGTGGCGAATCGCGCAGCGTCCACCACCCCGTCCGCGCGGTAGACGCGTTCACTCCGGAGGCCGGCTCCGCGAAGGCGCTCGACCATGGGGCGGCTCACGGCGACCAGCGCGTCGGTGCGGCGGTAGAGCGCGGAATCCGGCCATGCCGTTCGGACCGCGCGCTCGTTGTGGAAAGTCCTCACGAGCGCTGCGCTGCCGTGCGCCCACCAGCCCAGCCAGTGGTCGTGGCCGTGATGGGCGTGGACCACGTCCACGCCTTCGCGGCTCACGAGAGTCCTGAGTCTGCGCGCATTCCCCACGATGGCAGCCGGTCGCGATTTGACATCGAGATGAAGCCGCGCGACGGGCTCGACTCCAGCCTCGCGAGCCTTGGCCTCGAATCGGTCTCCGGGCGCCAAGCCGAGAAGCACGCGATGCCCCCGCGCCCGGAGCGCGAGGACCAATCGCAGCACAGGCTCTGCGCTCCCCGTCCACCAGCGGTTGGCCACGAGGTGGAGGACGGTGAGCCGATCTTTTCCTGTCATGGACTCACCGGTGGTGGCGCCGCCTTCGCTATGACCTCGTCGTACAGCGCGAGCAGCCGGGCCACCGACGCGCCATGGGAGAAGCGCTCCTCGACCAAGCGCCGCGCAGCCCGGGCCCGAGCCTCAGCGCCCGCGCGATCGCCCAAGACCGATTCGATAGCTCGCGCCAGGGTGGCGGCGTCCTCCGGCGGGACGAGGATGCCCGTCTTGCCGTCCTCGACGACCTCCGGAATGCCGCCGATCGCGCTCGCCACCACGGGCACCCCGGCCGCGAACGCCTGGAGAAGGGACTGCGGCACACCCTCGGTCCGCGTGGAAGCCAGGACGAAACAGTCCATGGCGCGCAAGAGGTCCGGCACGTCGGACCGGAAGCCCGTGAAGACGACGGCCTCGGCGAGACCGCGGTCCTTCGCGAGCCCCTCGACCCAGGGACGCCGGATCCCGTCTCCGACCAGCAGGAGCCGCGCCGCAGGGTGCCGGGCATGGATAGTCGCGAAAGCGTCGAGGAGATGCGCGTGGCCCTTCGAGCCCCTGAACATGGCGACCGACCCGATCACAGGCCGCGACAGGGCCAGTCGCTCACGCGCGGCGCGGCCCCCGTCGTGTCCCCAGTCGCGGGCGCCCGTGAACTCCCCGAGGTCTACGCCTGCCGGGATGGCGACCACGCGCCCGGGATCGACCCCGGCCTCGACCACGAGGTCGCGGATGGCCTCACCGCTCGTGATCACCCTGTCCGCGAGCCAGCGGTACACGGGGTTCCAGCGCCGCCGTATACGGATCGAGACATGGCGGGTCCGCACCACGGGCACAGCCGCCGCGCGCGCAGCCAAGCCGGCCACCCAGCCGTCCACGGAGCTGTGGGTATGGACGATGCTCACCCCCTCCCGGCGGATCAGGCGCCTCAGCGCGCGGACGGCGCCGAGATCCCACGCCCCGCGCATGCGCACGCCCACGACCTCCAGCCCGGCCGCGCGCGCTCGCTCGACGAAGCGTCCGTCGGGTTGACCCGCGAGGAGGACCCGCCAGCCTTGCTCGGCAGTCCAGCGAGCTTCATTGAGAGTCCGCACCTCCTGGCCCCCGAGGCCCGGAGAAGACTCGGTGTGGAGCACTGTTCTCATGCCGCCCGGATCCCCGCCACCGCGCGGGCGACGGAGGACGGCGTAATGTCCCGCATGCACACGTGGTCGATCGGACAGCGCTCCAGAAAGCACGGCGCGCACGGCGCGCGCCCTTGAACGCTCAGAGCCGCGCGGCTCCTGGGAGCCGTGAGACGGGGATCCGTGGGCCCGAAGAGCGTGACCGTGGGCGTGCCCACCGCCGCCGCCAGGTGCGCGACCCCCGTGTCGCTGCTGACCAGGCATGCGAGCCGAGCGAGCAGCCGGGGGAGCAGGTCGAGCCGGTCATGACCGACAAGCGATGGAACGGCCCAGCCGGCGCAATTCAAAACAGCGGCGGCCATCCCGGCTTCGGCGGGGCTGCCCAGGAGAACGGGGTGGAGCCCCTGTTCGCGCAGGCGCGATGCCACGTCGGCGAAAGCCGACGCCGGCCACAGCTTCGACGGGCCGAACGACGCACCCAAGTGGAGTCCCACCACGCTCGCAGGGCCGGAGACTCCATGCTCGTCGAGCAGGGCGGAGACGGAAGCGTCGGCCGCGGCGTCCTCGCGCAGGTGCCAGGCTGGATCGGTCGCGGGCGCCCCCATTCCCGCGGCCTCGAGGAGCCCCAGGTACTCGTCGACCTGGTGCAATCGCGGTGACGGCAGCGGTACCGCATGACTCAGGAGCATCCCCCTCATGTCGGTGTCATAGCCGAGCCTCATCCTGGCCCGCCATCGATAGGCCGCGAGTGCGGACTCGAAGGAATTGGGGAACAGTATCGCGGCATCCGCTCGCATGCCTCGCAGGGAGGCGTTGAGCCGACGGCGGTCCCCACGCTCGCGGGGATAGGGCAGAAGCGCGTCGGCGACGCCCTGTCCGGCAAGGAGCGATGCCCACCGGCCGACGGCTATGACGGAAACGCCGGGGCGCGACGCTCGAAGGCCGTGCAAGGCGGGGAGCGCCATGACCGTGTCGCCGAGCCAGTTTGGAAGGCGCACCAGGACGACGCCGTCCTCGATGATCACGGCGCGCGCCGCCCGACTGCCACGCGTTTCAGCGTCTCGGCCAGCGCCTGGAGGAGAGCGCCACGGTCGGAGCCCATGTCGAGCCGCACCGACAGCACCCAGAATGGCAGGTCGCCCCGAGGGATTTCTCGTATCCGCATCCAGTCCTTCTCCGTGGTGAGGACGGCCTCGGCCCCTACCTCTCGGGCGCGCGCGGCCACACGGGCGAGGTCTCCCGCCGCGTACCAGTAGTGGTCGGGGAACGCCGCGACCTCCGCCACCTCCGCCCCCAAGCCTTCGGCCGTCGCGACGAATCCCACCGGTGCCGCGAGCCCGGCCAGAGCGAGCACCCTTCGTCCGGTCAGCGTATACGCGGTTTCGGCATGGCCGCGATCGCCGCGCCGAAGCGACGTCGGGTGATAGGCCCCGCTGAGCACGGTCGCGCGCGCTCCCTTTCGCCGGAGGACGTGGGCGATGTCGCTCGTGACGGCAGCCGTCGCCGGATTCGTGACCACGACCACGCCGGCCCGCTTGAGAGCCGACAGCGGCTCGCGCAGTGAGCCCCTTGGAAAGAGCCGGCCGTTGCCCCAAGGCTCGCGTCCCGAGATCACGACGATCTCGAGGTCCTTGGCCAGGGTCCTGTGCTGGAAGCCGTCGTCGAGCACCAGCGCGCCCGCTCCGCAGCTTCCGAGGGCGACCGCCCCTGCCTCGTATCGGCTCTCCCCCACCACGACCGGCACGCCGGGGAGACGCTCGGCCAGGAGCACCGGCTCGTCGCCGGCATCCCTGGCGCCGAGCAGGACACCGCCACCGTCCGCCACGATGCGAACGCCGCGCGAGCGCCGCCCATATCCCCGGCTGATGACGGCGGGCCGCGCTCCCATCTCGGCCAGCGCGAGCGCGACGACCTCGGTCAGGGGTGTTTTCCCGGTCCCTCCCACCGTGACGTTGCCCACAGAGATGACGGGAATGGGCAGGGTGCGCGTGGACAAGAGACCGACCCGGTAGGAAGCGGAGCGTGCCGCGAGGGCCGCGCGGTAGGCAGCCGACGCCGCCCTGAGCCCGGCACGCACCAGTGGACCGGCCCGGCCATCCCAGGCCTCGTGCAGCCACAGCTCCGGCGTGCGCGCGGGCTCAGTCACGTGCGGGCTCCATCAAGTAGCGCTCCACGAGCTCGAGGGTATGCTTGACGGCTCCCTGGCGTCCCACGACGGCCTGGAAGGCGGCCTCCCCCATTCGCTGCCGGAGATCGGCGTCGCCCAACAGGAGGTCGACTTGGCGCTCGAGGTGGGCCTCCTCCCCCACGAGCGTCGCGCCGCCGGCGGCCAGGAGAGCGTCGGCGCTCTCGCGGAAGTTGCTCGTGTGGGGCCCGAACAACACCGCCTTCCGCAGGAGCGCGGGCTCCAGCATGTTGTGGCCGCCCGTCGGCACGAGGCTGCCTCCGACGAAGACCACGGTCGCGACCCTGTAGATCTGCGCGAGCTCTCCGACGGTGTCGAGAATGATCACCGCGCTCGGATCCCGGGCGCCCGGCAGGCCGCTCCGGCGCACTGCCTTGAGCCCACGTTCGCTCACGAGGCGCTCCACCTCCGGCACGCGCTCGGGGTGTCGGGGGGCGAGGAGCAGGACGAGCTGCGGGAAGCGCGCGCGAAGCCGCGCGAAGGCGTCCAGAACGGCGGCATCCTCGCCTCGGTGCGTGCTGCCCGCGATCCAGACGAGATCATCCTCACCGAGCCCGAGGAGCCGCTGCCACAGGGCCTCGGCACCGGCTTCTGGGGGAGCGAGGTCTGTCTTGAGATTGCCCGTGACCACGACCCGCTCCGGCGGGGCGCCGAGCGCGATGATGCGGCGCGCGTCCTCCTCCGACTGCATGGCGAAGACGGCGACGTCGCGCAGCATTCGGGAGGTCAGGAAGCGCACGCGGCGATAACGCCGGAAGGAGCGGTCCGAGATGCGCCCGTTGGCGACCATGGACGGGATGCCGCGCGCGGCCAGCGCCCGAAGAAAGTTGGGCCACAGCTCGGTCTCCATGCCGATGAAGAAGCGGGGCCGGACGGCATCGAGCGCGCGGCGGACGGGGCCGGGCAGGTCCACGGGGAAATACCGGTGGCTGACTCTGCCGTCGAGCCTGTCGGCGACGATGCGCGCCCCCGTCGGCGTGACCGTGGTCATGACGATGCCGAGCTCGGGCCAGCGGCGGGCGAGCGCTTCGACCAGGGGAACCGACGTCACGGCCTCCCCCACGGAGACGGCGTGGATCCAGCACCTCGGCTCGGCCGGCAAATCGGCGCCGTACCGTCCCAGGCGCTGCCCGATCGCTTTGTCGTAGCCCGAGCGCCTGAGCTTTCGGATGGCGAACACGGGCAGGTAGGCGAGCAGCCCCAGCCGGAGCGCGACGGAATAGAGGGCGTGTATCAGCGCCGCGCCTCCTCGTCGGCCTGCCATGTGACGGCGCTCAAGGCGGCCTCGATCTCCTTGCGCGTGGTCTCCTCTCCCGCACCGTCGATGTCGCGAGGCACGAGGATGGGCTCGCCAAAGCGCACCACGCAGCGCGAGAACGGCTTGGGGATCCTGAATTCGTCCCACGAGCGTGCCCGCCACTCGGAGGACGCTCCGAGGGCCGCCGGCACCACGCAGGCGCCGGTCAGCCGGGCCAGCCGTACCACTCCCGGCTTGAGCACTTCCCGCGGTCCTCGCGGGCCGTCGGGCACGACGACGACGCTGTGGCCCTTTCGAAGGGCGCGGGTCAGAGACCGGAGTCCCTCCGCGCCTCCGCGACTCGAAGATCCGCGAATGGTGACGAAGCCGAAGCGACGGACGAAGTCGGCCACCATCGCGCCGTCCTCGGAGCGGCTCACCAGAGCCCGCAGCCCCCGCCGGCGGAAGAGGTATGGCAGGAGGAGGAGCCGTGCGTGCCATACGACGTAGATGACCGGCGTGCCCGCGGCCAGGAGGGGCTCGACGCTCTTCTCTTCACGCCGGAGGTGAAGGGTGGCGGCCAGCAGCCGGACCGCCCAGGAGCCTGCCACCGGCGCCAGCCTCCGGCCGAGCCGGCCGGCCTTCATTGCGTACCTACCATCTTGGCGGCCCCCGCCACCTTCAGCACGGCCCGGGCCGCCCGCTCGCCGACGCCCGGCTTCCCCAGCCGGGAGCCCAGCTCCTTGAATGCAGCCCGCTGGGCGGGCGCGGCCACGGGGTCGACGAGAAGATGCTCCGCCTCGCGAGCGAGGCGCGCTCCCGTTACGTCGTCCTGCAGGATCTCGGGCACGGCGCCGCGGCCGGCGATGATGTTGGGCAGGCTGATCCAGGGCGAGCGCTTGAGCACGCGGGCCATCAACTCGGTCAGCCTCGACACCCGGTAGCAGACGACCATCGGCGCACCGAGCAGCGCCGCCTCGAGGGTGGCTGTGCCGGACGCGATGAGGAGCGCGTCCGCGCCCGCCATCACCTCGTAGGTGAGACCTTTCACCACCTCGACGGGAGGGCCGCCTGCCTTCGCCGCGCGCCCAAGCAGCACGGTGACCTGCTCACGATCCACGCTCGCGGCCAGTCCCAGCACGAAACATCTCCTGCCGTCGACGGCCAGACGGGCGGCCGCGTCGAGCATGTGGGGCAGCAGGCGGCTGACTTCCTGCTCCCGGCTGCCCGGCAGGAGACCCACGACTATGCGCCTTTCTCCCACGCCGAGCCGCTCGCGGGCCTTGGCGCGGTCGAGATCGCGCGGCACGACATCGAGCAGCGGGTGGCCCACGAACTCGACCGGGACTCCCGCTCCCTCGTAGAGATCTTTCTCGAAGGGAAAAGCGGCCAGGACCCGCGTCACCCGCCGGGCCATCTGCCGTATGCGACCGCGTCGCCAGGCCCAGAGCTGCGGCGGGATGAAATACACGACGGGAATTCCCGCGCGCCGCGCCTGCCTCGCGAGGCGGAGGTTGAACTCGGGGAAGTCTATGAGCACGATGGCCAGCGGCCGGGCGTTCCGGAGCCGGTTCGCGAGGATCTTGTACGCCCGGTAGAGGGCGGGAACGCGGCCCAACGCTTCACTCGTCCCCACGGCGGCCTGTGCCGTCGGGTCCACCAGGATCTCGACGCCTGCCGCCGCCATGCGGGGTCCGCCCATGCCGATCAGCCGGACGGCCGGGTCGAGGGCACGGAGCGCTCGGCACATGGTCGCCCCGTGGAGATCGCCGGACGCCTCGCCCGCCGACAGCATGATGCAACGGTGGTCAGCGGCCGACATGAACTCTCATCACGGGACGCTCACCATGGCGATCCCGGCCCGGTCCGCGGTTCGCACCGCCTCTTCGCGATCCACGAGCAGCACCTTTCCGCCATCCACGGCCAGCGCCGTCGCGCCGCCGTCCGCCATGGCGGCGATCGTCGCAGGCCCGACGGTGGGAATGTCGAAGCGGAAGTCGTGTCCCTCCGCCACCGCCTTGACGACGACCGCCCCGCGACCGGCGAGCTTGACGCCCCTGCGTATCGTCTCGTCGGTACCCTCGGCCGCCTCGACGGCCAGCGTGACGCCGCGCGAGCGCACCACCGTCTGCCCTATCCCGTGTTCCGCCAGCCGCCGCGCCAGCGCAAACCCTGCTCGTATCTCCTCCCACTCTCCGGGCGCGGGCTCCCGCGAGGTCAGCGTTCCGACGCCCATCATCCAGGGCGAGAGGAAGGGTCTCTGGTCGAGCACCTCGATCCCCATCCCGGCCAGCGTTGCCAGGACGGTGCCGGCCAGCGCGTCGTCCGACAGCCCCGAGCTGGCCAGGCGCAATCCGGCGTCGTCCGCTCCTCCGTAGGCGTCGAACACCCGCTGCTTCCAGAACTTGCCCACGAATATCGCGGCCTGGACCCGCTCGTCGGCGAGGGTGCGAAGGACCGCCTGGACGTCGGTGATGGTGGACGGCACCACGCGCTCGGCGTGCGCGCCGAGGTCTGCCGCCTCGTCGAAGGCGAGGGCGACCACGCGCCACCCCTGACGGGCGGCTTCGGTGGCGGCCCGGCCGGGGAGAACCCCGGCTCCGGCCATCACCGCGAGGCGGCGCTCCACGGGAGATCCTTCGGCCAGGCGATCTCGCCCCGCCCCTCGCGGAACATCCGCTCGATCTCGAGGGCCACGGCCAGGGACCGGAGGTCCTCGGTCTCTGCCAGCTCCACCTGGCCCGACGCCTTCGCGGCGCGGGCGGCCGATATCAGGTGGCGGATCTCCAGCTTGAGAGGGTTGTCCTTGTGGACGAAGAGGCGCTCGACGAAGGACGCCTGCCGGTAACGAATCGACTCGCGGTTGAGGGTGTACTCCTGCGCGGCGCGCCGATGGATCTGGATGTCCTGGTCGGCGTAGTTCAGGACGATGTACGCGTCGGGCTGGGTGATCGACAGCGTGCGGATCTTCTCTTCCGTGGCCCGGCTGGCGGTGATGGTGGCCATGGTCCCGGAGTCGAAGAGGATCTGCACGTTCGCGACGTCGGCCTGGCTCGAGTGAATGGAGCGCCCGAGGGCGTTCATCCGACGGGGCTCGCTGTCCACGAGCCCCAGCACGATGTCGATGTCGTGGATCATCAAGTCCATCACGACCGAGTCGTTCTGCACGCGAGGCACGAAGGGGCCGAGCCGGCGGGACTCGATGAGGACGGGGCTCTCGACGATCTTCCGCAGCTCCTGCACCGCCCCGTTGAAGCGCTCCACGTGGCCCACGTGGAGCACCCGCGCGCGCTGACGCGCCACGCGAAAGAGCTCCTTGGCCTCTTCCAGAGTTGGCGTCATCGGCTTCTCGACGAGCACGTGAACGCCCGCCTCCAGCAGGTCGCGAGTGACCTCGAAGTGACGCTCGGTGGGGACGGCGACCGTGGCGATGTCGACGAGCCCCGCGAGCTCCTGGTGGGTCGCCACCGCCCGCGTGCCGTACTGGGCCGCGATCTGCTCCGCGCGGTCAACGTCCGCATCGCAGATCCCCACCAGCTCCACGTCCCACAGCTCCGCCAGGGCCAGGATGTGGTACTGGCCCATGTGCCCCGCGCCCACCACTCCGGCGCGCATGCGCCCGCTCTCCGGCACGCTCACCACACGCGCTCCTCGCTCTCCGCGTCCTCGCCGGCCGCCTCCGGTTCGCCGGGTCCCGGCCCCATTCCACGAACGAGGCCGCGCCGCGAGCCCTCGATGAACTCGACGAGCCTTGCCACCAGCGGGTGACTGCCGAGCTCCGCCTTCATCTGGGCGGCCGCCGCGGCGGGGGCGAGGCCCGACCGGTACAGGACCCGGAACGCGGCGCGCACCTGGCGGCGCCCGTCGGCATCGATCCCGCCGCGGCGCATGCCGATCACGTTCACGGCGCGTGCCGTCGCGGGCGCGCCGTCGGCGATCACAAAGGGCGGCACGTCCTGCGTGACTTTCGAACAGCCGCCGACGTAGGCGTAGGTGCCCACCCGGGTGAAGGGATGGATCCCGGTGAGCCCACCGATCGTCGCGCGATCCTCGACGATCACGTGTCCGGTCAGGCCGGCGTAGTTGATGATGATCACCTCGTCGCCGACCACGCAATCGTGGGCGACATGGCTCGAGACCATGACCAGGCAGCGGCTCCCGATCCGCGTGTCCCGCCCCTCGTGGGTGGCCCGGTGCACGGTGACGTATTCGCGAATGACGGTATCGTCGCCGACGCTCACGCCCACCGGGAGCCCCTCGCGGTACTTCTGATCCTGGGGTACCCCTCCGATCAGGGCCCCGTGTCCGATGCGGCAGCGCGCGCCCAGCCGGACTCGGCCCTCCAGGACCACATGGGCCCCGAGCTCCGAGCCCGGTCCGATCATCACGTGGGGGCCAATGAGGCTGTAGGGACCGATCACCACTCCGGCAGCGAGGTCCGCTCCCCGGTCCACGATGGCCGTGGGATGGATGCGTGCCGCTTCAGCCATCGTGCCCGCCTTCGAGCTCCCGTACCCGCTTCTCGAGTGCTCGAAACCTGCGGAGGAGGTCCGGCAGCAGGGTCTCTGCCGCCCAGATCCGGCGCATCTCGCTCGCGGGCCGGCTCGGTGTACCGCTCCAGATCGCCCCCGCCGGCACCCCGTTCGGCACTCCGGTTTGCGCGGTGAGGACGGCGCCCGCCCCGATGGTGACGTGGTCGGCGACACCCACCTGCCCCGCCAGCACCGCCCGGTTGCCGATCGTGCAAGAGCCCGAAACGCCGACCTGCGCCACCAGGATGACGTCCTCTCCCACATCGCAGTTGTGACCTACCTGGACCAGGTTGTCGATCTTGCTGCCCCGGCGGATCACCGTCTCGCCGAGGGTCGCGCGGTCGATGGTGCTATTGGCGCCGATCTCGACGTCCGCCTCGATGCGCAGTCCCCCTACCTGGGGGATCTTGCGGTGCATTGTGCCGTCAAAGGCGTAGCCGAAGCCGTCGGCTCCGAGCACCGCGCCTGCCTGAACGACCACCCGGTCCCCGATGACGACGCCGCCCTCTACGACCACGCGCGGATGGAGCACCACATCGTCGCCGAGCACCGCTCCTGTCCCGACGAAGCACAACGACCCCACCCTGCTCCTCGCCCCGACGCGCGCGTCTCGTTCGACGACGGCGCATGCGCCCACGAAAGCCGTCGGATGGACGCTCGCCTCTCCGGCGACCACCGCCGCCGGGTGAATGCCGGACACCGCATGGGGCTCGGGGTGGAAGAGCCGCAGGAGCGCGATCATGGCCGTCTGGGGCGAATCGACACGGAGGAGCGCCTGGGGCAGGCCCTCGACCTCCCGACCCACGACCACTGCCCCCGCCGCGCTCCGGGCGGCGGCACGCGCGTAGCGGGAATTGGCCAGGAAGGAGACATGCTCAGGTCCGGCGACGTCGAGCGGCGCCACTCCGACGATGACGCGCGCCGGGTCCCCTTCGAGGGTGGCGCCGAGCGCCTCGGCGATCCGGCCGAGCGTGAACTGGGCGCCCACGTCGGCCTACTTCTTAGCCTTGCGCATCTCGTCGTCGAAGGCCTTGATCACTTCCTCGGTCACGTCTGCGTCGGGTGCCCCGTAGACGACGCCCGCCTGCCGGCGCTCGATGATGAGGACGTAGCCCTTCTCCTTGCCCACCCTGGTGAAGATCCCCTCCAGCTCTCGCAGGATCTTCGCTCCCATGTTCTGCTCCTTCCGCTGGAGCTCCTTCTCGAGGTCGCCGGCGAGGCGCTGGGCGTCGCGCAGCTTCCGCTCGAGCTGGTCCTGCTTGTCCCGGCGGGCGTCGGCGGAAAGCAGCTGCCCCTTCTTCTCGAGCTCGTCCCGCAGCTTGTCGAGCTCGACCTTGTGGCCGTCGAGCTGCTTCTGCATGCCGACCTTCTCCTTCTCCAGCTGCTCGCGCGCCTGTACCCCAGCCTGCGAGCGCGCGAGAATGCGCTGCAGATCCACGTATCCGATGCGCGTCGCCTGCGGCGCCTGCGGCGCCTGCGCGAGGGCCGGTGTCAGCACCCACGCCAGCGCCACGAGACCGGCCAGCGCCGCCCCCACCACCGTCGCGTCCGTGAAGCGCCCACTCATGCCTTGCTCCTCCTGGCTAGAACGCCGCGCCCATCGAAAACTGGATATTGCCGAACTTTTCTTTGCCCGTCGGGTTCGGGTTGACGCCGTAGTCCACCCGGACGGGTCCGAAGGGCGAATTCCATCGGAGCCCGGGCCCCACCGCATATTTCAGTTTGGTCAGGTCGATCGGATCGTGAACGCTCTGGTCCGGGCCGTAGACATTGCCCACGTCGAAGAACATCGCCGCCCTGAGGTTGAAGGGCAGGGGAACCGTATATTCCAGGTTGCCCAGCACCTGGAAGTTCCCGCCGATTTGCGTGCCCGAGGAATCCACCGGGGAGATCTGGCGCGCCTTGAAGCTCCGGATGGTGTTGGGCCCGCCGAGGAAGTAGCGCTCGAAGAGCGGCACCGGATTCTTGGACCAGCCGAGCTCGTAGCTGGAGGCCACGCGCCCGCTGAGGATGTGGTCGAACCACAGGGGCTGGTGCTGCGTGATCGAGGCCGAGAGGCGGACGTAGCGGTTGTCCCCCGTCCCGATGCCTGCGAAATCGGCCCCGATGGTGGAGAAGTTGCCGCGTGTCGCCTCCGTCAAGCTGTCGCGAGTATCCCGCGTGAGCGCGCCTCCGACCAGGGACGTGATCGTGGTTCCCTTGGCCTGCAGCAGCTCGGTGCTGGCATTGGGGTCGACGCCGCTGACGTTTTCCTGACTGAGCCGGTACAGGGCGCTCCAGCGGGCATAGTCCCCGATGGGGGCGCCGAAGCGGACGTCGCCGCCCAGCGAGTTGATGGTGTAGTTCTGCGTCCCTCCGTTCTGGACCAAGCGCCGGTTGTTGAAGATATCGAAGCCGGCGGCCAGCGGCCGGTCCAGGAACCACGGGTTCGTGAATCCGATGGTTCCCTGCTGTGTCGCCTGGCCGCCGCGTATGCGGAGGAAGAGCTGGTAGCCCTTGCCCAGGAAGTTGTTCTGGGACAGATCGAGCGTGCCCAGCGCGCCGTCCTGAGAGCTGTACCCGCCGCCGAGCGCGAACACGCCGGTGGGCTTTTCCGTGACGTCGATGTTGACGACGATCTTGTCCTTGGAAGAGCCGGGGACCGTCTTCGTCTCGACCTTCTCGAAATAGTTCAGGTTGGTCAGCTTCTGCTTCGCGCGGGCCAGCTTCTGGGTCGTGAAGAGATCGCCTTCCGCCATGGGCAGCTCGCGGCGGAGGATCTTTTCCTGGCTCCGCGTGTTTCCGGTGATGTTGATGCGCTCGATGAAGACTTCGGGGCCCTCCGACACCTCGAGCGTGACGTTGACCTTTCGGTTCGGCACGTCGAGCGCGATCTGAGGATTGATGTCGGCGGCGGCCCGGCCGATGGTGCCATACACGTCCGTGATGCCCTTGACGGTCTCCTGCAGCTTGGTCCGCGAATAGACGTCACCGGGCTTGAGCAAGACGCGTCGCCGAAGCTCCTCGACCGGCAGCACCTTGTTGCCGGTGATGTCGATCCCGCCCACCCTGAACTGCGGGCCTTCGACCACCACGATCCTGATGGTGACGCGCGCGTTCGTGCGGTCGACCTGTGAGTCGACCGTTTCCACCCGTGCCTGGATGTAACCGTTGTCGTTGTAGAACGTGATGACGCGCTCGATGTCCTGGTCGAGTTTCTGCCGCTGCACCGTCCCGCGCAGGATGTAGAACTCACGCTCCTGGGTCAGCATGATGGCCTTGATCTTGTCCGGCTTGAGCCCCTCGGCGCCCTCGATGACGATCTTGTCGATGGTCATCTTGCGGCCTTCGGCGATTCGGAACGTCACGCTGACGTCTCCGTCGGGGAGCTTGGTGACCTCGGGCGAGACACCGGCCTCGAAGTAGCCCTGCTCTTCGTAGACCTCCTTCAGCTTCTCGGCCGCGCGCGTCACCTCGACGGGGTTGTACACGGCGCCGAGCTTGAAGTCGATCTTCTCCTGGAGCTCTGCCGCATCCAGGCGCTTGTTGCCGGTGAAGGCGATGTCGCGGACGAAGG
>WNFC01001060.1_pt1 | contig 28269 bp, 30 predicted proteins | sample 5400541 | NCBI WGS metagenome assembly WNFC01 (sample SAMN13153342, study PRJNA577476) | soil metagenome | isolation source: 120 cm saprolite under Douglas fir tree site 2 hole 2 replicate 1 | place: USA:California | collected 2015-04-18
CCGGGCTGCGACCGGCCGATCAACTGGACGACCCCGCATCACATCGAGTTCTGGGCTGAGGGCGGGCCTAGCAACCTGCCCAACCTCCTTCCTCTCTGCTATTACCACCACCGCCTCGTGCATGAGGGCGGTTGGCAGGTGATCAAAGTGGGCCATGAGTTCCGATTCGTTCCGCCCGACCGTGTCGTGATGAGGCGGGCGCGCGGACCGGGGATGCGCTGGGCGGCTTAGGCTGCCACAGCTACAGACGGCTGCGGATCGCGCTCAGCTCCGCCTCCGTGGGTGGCGCGGTCTCCTCGACCTGCGCGGCCAAGGTCACCGGCCAACCGGTCTGATCTCGCACCTCCTCGACACTGTGCCCGGCGTGCACCGTAGCCACGTACGCTTCGCCCCCGCCCTCGGGAAACCGGAATACGCACAGGGTCGTGATGATCGCGACCGGGCCCCCGCCGAGGAGACCGTGGCGCTCGCGCCAACCGGGCGTGCCGTCGCCGTGGCCGGGTGACGTTATGAAGTCGACGCGATCGACGAGCCGCCGCCGCTCGTGGTTCATCAACGTCACCCAGCGCCTGCTGAGGATCGCGATGTCCGCCCCTCCCCCGCTCCCCGGCAGCTTCACCTTCGGCTTCGCGGGATCGCCTACGTAAGAGGTGTTCAGGTTGCCGAACCGATCGACCTCCGCACCGCCGATGAAGCCGAGGTCGACGCGTCCCTGCGCCAGGAGCGCCATCGCGTTGGACATCCTGGTTGCCCACAGGGACCCGGCGACGTTCGGCGGGTCGCCCATCGTGCCGAGAAACGAATCGGCGGGCCGATCGCGCAGGAGCCCGACCTCGAACAGACCGCGCGCGTTCGGCGCATGCGTCTCGAGCGCAGCCGCGTAGGCGAGGATCGGCAGCCGCATGCCGACGAACACCAGGTCGCCGTCGCGGATCTCGCGCGAGGCAACGGCCACCATCAGGTCCTGGGCTGTGTAAGCGGCCTCATTCATCGCCGTAATCCGCTGGCGCCGAATACCGGTGGTGCCGGATGCGAACCTGCTCTACGCCGGCGGCGCTGAGGTAGGTGGCGCGATCCGGGAGGTCCAGCACCCAGCGCTGCAGCCATGCGGCGAAGCCCTCCGCGGTGCGCGATTGCTCGGCAAAGTCGCGGTAGAACGCGTGGTCCCGCTTGAAATATCCCTGCACCGGTGAAGGGTGCGCGCCGCCCGGCTCGTGAACGACCGCCACCACCTTCGTCTCGGGCAGCAGGATGCGGTTGGGATCGCTCAGCGTGACGCTTGCGTCGACGAGCTCCTCGCAGGTCACGATCACCCTCTCCGCCGCGAGGCCCGCCTCCTCCGTGATCCCCAGCGGCCCCCAAACGTGAACGCGCCCCATGGCGTCGCAACGCTGGGCGTGGATGACGGCCACGTCGGGCCGCACCGCTTCGACGTGGACGAGGCCGAAGCCCACCGACAGGTTGGGGTTGGTCCGAAGGATGTCGCTTCCGAGCAGCGTGCGCGTGGGCAGGCTCGGGACGTTCCAGGCCGCCGCCCACAGCGCGAGCGAGATGGAGAAGTTGGAATGGTCGTGCACCTCGAGCGCATGGGGGACCTCCTGCTCGCACGCGCGTCGATAGCAGTGGCCGAGGCCCTCCGACACGTTGCCCACCCACGCCGCGGTGACGCGCCTCACGCAGCCGGCACCGATCAGCTGGTCGAACAGCGCGTCGGAGATCGGGCCCACGAGCTCCAGGTCTCGCCGCTGCTGCCGGATCATTTCGTGGCCTGCCGCGAAAGGGATGAGCGGTTCGAGCGCCGTGCCCATCGCCACCCTCGAGCCGTCGGGGACGAAACGCGCGATGGCATCGGCCATCGTTGTGACCTTCGTCAGAGTCCGATTGACTCCATGTAGGAGCGATGATTTCTCTCCAGCTCGGCCATCGAGTCCCCGCCAAACTTCTCGAGGAAAGCGTCCGCAAGCGTCAGCGCCACCACCGCCTCGCCGATCACGCCGGCCGCCGGAACCACGCACACGTCGCTCCGCTCGTAGTGCGCCTCGACCTTCTCCTTGCTCTTGAGGTCGATGGACTGCATGGGCTTCTTCATGGTCGAGATGGGCTTGATGGCAACCCGCAGGTCGATGGGCTCCCCGTTGGTGACGCCGCCGGTGAGTCCCCCCGCGCGGTTGGTGAGATGCCGGAACTTGCCGTCCTCGTAGTCGATCTGGTCGTGAAACTCCGAGCCCGGTCTCGCCGCCCCCTCGAAGCCCGCCCCGAACTCGACGCCCTTGATGGCGTTGATCGACAGCACGGCCTGCGCGAGCCGCCCGTCCAGCTTGCGGTCCCAGTGGACGTAGCTCCCGAGCCCGAGCGGAACGCCGCGAGCGATTATTCGGAACGTCCCCCCCAGCGTGTCGCCCCTCTCGCCCACCTCGTCGATGTCGGCGACCATTCGCCGCGACGCCTCGGGGTCGGGGCAGCGGACCGGCGAGGCTTCGATCTCCCCCACCGTGACCGTGCTCGGGTCGACGCCCTCGAAGCCGATGTCGGTGCGCCCGATCGATTGCGTGAAGCTCAGGATCTCGACCCCGAAATGGCCGAGCAGCTTGCGCGCCACGCCACCGGCGGCCACGCGAGTGGCGGTCTCGCGGGCAGAGGATCGCTCCAGGACGTTGCGGACGTCGGTGTGGCCGTACTTCAGCGCACCCGCGAGGTCGGCGTGGCCCGGCCGCAACCTCGTGATCGGCTTGGGCGCGAAACCCTCCGACGAAGCGGTCATCTGGGCGGTCCAGTTGACGTGGTCCTTGTTCTCTAGCACGAGGGTGACCGGGCTGCCGATGGTGAAGCCGCCGCGCACCCCGCTGACGATGCGCGCGAAGTCGGTCTCGATCTGCTGCCGCCCTCCGCGGCCGTGGCCGCCCTGGCGGCGGGCGAGGTCGCGGCGAAGGTCGTCCTCCGAGATCTCGAGCCCGGCCGGCAGCCCTTCGATCACGACCGTCAACTGCGGGCCGTGCGATTCCCCGGCCGTGAGCCACCTGAGCATTGAGCCGATGATAAGGCGCGAGTTGAGACGACCCTTGGATGCGGCGTTGATCGACGTGGGCGGCACATTGTGGCCCAACTCATGGCCGCTGCGGGCCACGGACGGCGAAGGCCGGCGCGAAAGGGTCGGCCGCGCACTCACCGGGCTCCCGTCTGCGGCCGTCGAGGCGCTGGTCGTCGACCTCATCGAGCGCAGTCGCTTCGGGGACGAGGCGCGAGCGGTCACGACCGAGGTGGACATGCCCATCGACGCGACGACCCTGGTGAGCGGCTGCCTCTCGCGCCAGGGGCTCGACACCGACGTGGAGACCGTGGCTCGCGTGCGCCGCGCGATGGCGCTCCCGGTGCACGACCGCCTCCGCCCGCTGCCCGGCGCCGTCGAGCTTCTGGCCGAGGCCCACGCGCTCGGGCTGCGCACCGTGATCGCGAGCAACACGTACTGGCGGGACGCCGAGAGTTATTGGGAGGACTTCCGCGCCATGGGGATGGCGGACCACGTCGACGCCATCGTCACCTCGAACGACGCGGGTCACCTCAAACCTCACCCGGCGGTGTTCGAGATGGCGATCCGCGCTTCCTGGGCAGAACCGGGTCGCTGCGTCGTCATCGGCAACAAGGAGGAGAACGACATCCTCCCGGCGCTGGCGCTTGGGATGCGGGCCATCCTGGTCCACCCGGATGATCCCGTTCCGTCGTCAAGCCGCGCCGATGCGGTGGCCCCAGACCTCTGGGCTTGCGCCGACGCGCTCAGGACTATGCTCGGAGCCTAGTGTCCGGTCCCGGAAGTTCCTTGCATCTTCATCGGCCCGGGCGGCCGGGCGCCTTCGGCGCTGATGCCGGCGTCAGGGGGCCTGTCGCTTCCTCGTCACGCATCTACGATGCGCTCCTCGTCGCGCCACCCCTTCCTTGGCACCGGCCGCCAGTGCCGCGAATATGCGGCGGACCTCCGAGTCCGGACACTTCTTGAGGCACGAGGTAGAGCGTCCCGTCGACCGCCATGTGGTGGCGCTGGACGTGAACGGCGAGCGGATCGAGATGCTGCTGCCGGTGCACAAGACGCTCCTCGAGGTTCTGCGCGAGGACATGCAGCTGACCGGCACGAAGCACGGCTGCGAGCTGGGCGAATGCGGCACATGCACGGTCCTCGTCGACGGCAAACCGGAGCTGAGCTGCCTGCTGCTTCCGATCCAGCTCGAAGGCCGCGCGATCACAACCATCGAAGGGATGGCTAGCGGGGCTACGCTGCATCCCCTGCAGCAGGCCTTCGCCGAGCTGGGCGCCGCGCAATGTGGGTACTGCACGCCGGGCATCCTGCTCGCGTCGAAGTCATTGCTCGACACCAACCGGCAGCCGTCGCGCGACGAGATTCGCGAAGCGCTCGCCGGCAACCTGTGTCGCTGCACCGGCTACATGAAGATCCTCGAAGCGGTCGAGCTCGCCGCGGGACGCATGTTGTGAGTTTCAGTGTCATCGGCAAACCGCTGCCCAAGGTCGACGCTGTTTCGCGCGTGACCGGCCAGGCCATCTACGCCGACGACATGCTCCTTCCCCGCACTCTGCACTGCCGCATCCTCCGCAGCCCGCACCCGCATGCCCGAATCGTGTCGATCGACACGTCGGCGGCCCGGCGCATGCCGGGCGTTCACGCGGTGATCACCGGCGCGGACCTGCCGATCAAGTTCGGCATCCTCCCCGTCACGCAGGACGAGCGGGCACTCGAGCACGAGAAGGTGCGTTACGTAGGCGATCCCATCGCCGCCGTCGCCGCGACCGATGAGGAGATCGCCGCCGCCGCCTGCGACGCCATCGCTGTCGAGTACGAGGTGCTGGACCCGGTCATGTCCATCGACGCGGCGCTGGCAAGCCCGAAGGACGAGCGCATACAGGACTACGGCGGCCCCCACAACATCCACAAGCTGGTCGCTCTGGAGTTCGGGGAGGTCGACGCCGGCTTCGCACGTGCCGACCACGTGAGGGAGGACGTCTTCTTCTTCCAGGGCAACACGCACCTGCCGATGGAGCAGCACAGCGCCGTCGCAACATATGTGGACGGGAAGGTGACGCTGTGGTCCTCGACCCAGGTGGTCCACTACGTGCACCGCGCGCTGGCCAAAGTCCTGGAGCTGCCGATGAGCCGCGTCCGTGTCATCGGGGCCGCGCACGGTGGCGGGTTCGGCGGCAAAACCGACCCGTTCGCGCACGAGATCGTCGTCGCCAAGCTGGCAATGATCACCGGCCGGCCGGTCAAATGCACGCTGACGCGTGAAGAGGTCTTCTACGCACATCGCGGCCGCCACCCGGTGCTCATGTGGGTGCGCACGGGCGTCACCAAAGATGGGCGGATCACAGCCATGCACTTCAAGAGCGCGCTCGATGGCGGCGCGTACGGCTCGTATGGAGTCGCCTCCACCTTCTATACGGGCGCGCTGCAGACCGTGACCTACGACATCCCGGCTTACCGATTCGAGGGCTGTCGCGTATTCACCAACAAGCCTCCATGCGGACCGAAGCGAGGCCACGGCACGCCCCAACCGCGATTCGCCATCGAGCTGCACCTCGAGAAGATCGCCCGCGACCTTGGCATCGACCCGGTCGAGATGAAACGTCGCAACTTCGTCAAGCCGATGACACGCACCGTGAACTGGCTGCGGGTCACTTCATGCGGCCTGGAGGAATGCACGGCACGCGTGATGGAAGCATCCGGCTATCGCACCCGCGAGCGGCGGCCTGGCCGCGGCATGGGCTTCGCCATCTCGTCCTATCTCTCGGGCGCGGGGACCGCGATCTATTGGAACGACATGCCGCACTCCGAGGTCCAGATCAAGGTCGACCGCGGCGGCGTGACCGCCTACTGCGGCGCGATGGACATCGGGCAGGGTTCCGACTCGGTCCTTGCGGCCATCGTCGCAGAGGAGCTCGGGCTGCAGCCGAAAGACATCCGGCTCGTCACCGCCGACACCGACACCACGCCGATCGACCTCGGTTCGTATTCGTCACGCGTGACGTTCATGGCCGGCAACGCCGCCCTCGAGGCCGTACGCAAGATGCGGGCTCTGCTCGTCGAGGCGGTGGCAGCGAAGACGGGCCGGCCGGCGGATTCTGTGATCGTCGGCCGCGCCCGCGTCGGCGATTTCAGCTTTGAGGAGGCCAGCGTCCTGGCCGAATCCAGCTTCGGCACGCTGACCAGCGCCGGGAGCTACACGCCGCCCAAGATCGCGGGACCGTACAAGGGCTCAGGAGTCGGCCCCAGCCCCGCGTACAGCTACTCAGCCTGCGTCGTCGATCTCGACGCCGACCGGCGTACGGGTCTTCTGCACATCAACAAGGTGTGGATCGCGCATGACGTGGGGCGCGCAATCAACCCGCTGCTCGTCGAGGGCCAGGTCGAAGGCTCCGTGTACATGGGGCTTGGCGAGGCGCTCATGGAAGAGCAGGTCTTTCGGAAGGGCCTGCACAAATGGCCGTCGATGCTCGAGTACAAGTCGCCGACGTTCCTCGACATGCCCGACGTCGAGACCTTCCTGGTCGAAACCAACGACCCCGAGGGGCCCTATGGCGCGAAGGAGGCTGGACAGGGTCCGCTGCTGCCGGTCATCCCCGCGGTCAGCGCGGCGGTCTTCGATGCATTGGGCGTATGGATCGATGAAGTTCCAGTCACGCCCGAGAAAATCGTCGAAGCGCTGCGCCGCCAGGACAAGGGCGAGCCTCCGCGCTACGGACCACCGGGATTCCCCGACATCCCGTATCCGTCGATCATCAAAGTCGAACCGCCGCCCAAGGAATTAGCCAGTGCTGCGCCTGCCTCGATTTAGATACCTGCGTCCGAAGACCGCGCGCGAGGCCGCTCGCATGGCGTCAGACCTCGGCCCGCGCGCGATGTTCGTCGCGGGCGGGACCGACCTCTTTCCCAAATTGAAGCGAAGGCAGTTCGAGGTCGAAGCGCTGATCGGCCTTGACTTCCTCCCTCGCGCGATCCATCGCGGCAAAGACGCGTCGCTGGTCGATGCGGGCGTCACGCTCGCGGCCGCGTCCGCCGATGCGGACCTGCGCGCCGGCTATCGCGGCTACGCGGAGGCCGCGGGTCTCGTTTCGTCTCCACCGCTTCGCAACGCCGGGACGATCGGCGGCAACCTGTGCGTCGACACCCGCTGCAACTACTACGACATGACATACGAGTGGCGTAAGGCCGCCGGGTTCTGCATCAAGAAGGACGGCGACATCTGCCTCGTGGCCCCCAGCAGCTCGCGATGCTGGGCGGTCTCGTCTTCGGACACCGCACCGATGGCGATCGCGCTCGGCGCGCTGGTCACGCTCGCCGGGCCGGACGACGATCGCGAGCTGCCTGTGGCGGCGCTCTACCGCGACGATGGCATCGACTACCTCGCCAAGCGGCCTTATGAGGTGATCACCTCCTTGCAACTCCCGGCTCTGGACGGAACCACGACCGCGTACGTCAAGCTTCGCCGGCGAGGCTCGATCGACTTCCCGATCGCCGGCGCTGCCGTGGCGCTCCGGCTGGACGGCGCCATCGTGACGAGCTGCCGGATCGTTCTTTCGGCGGTGGCGTCACACCCAGTTGAGGCCGCTGAAGCAGGCGAGTTCATGGTCGGGAAGCAGATCGATGAAGAATCAGTTCGCGCCGCGGCGGAGATCGCCGCCCGACCGGCGAAGCCGCTCGACAATGCCGACCTCAGCCACTTCTGGCGCAAGCGGATGGTGCGCGTGGTCGTCGAGCAGGCCCTGCAACGTGCAGCGACCAGTTAGCGACCCTCGACGGTTAAGCTTTTAGGTCAAGACCCAGAGTGATACGTACCCAGCGCCGGCAATCAGGTCAGGGAATGGTGGAATACGCCCTCATTCTCGCCCTTGTCGCGCTCATCGTGATCGTGGCGCTTATCGCCACCGGCGGGCAGCTTGTCAACCTGTTCTCCAACATCACCGCCACCATGTGCAACTACCACGTAGGGTGCTAGCCCGAAAGGGACCTCGTCAGTCCGGCCAGGGCCTTGTCGAGTACGCGCTGATCCTCGCGCTCGTCGTGCTGGTCGTCATCATCGCGTTGATCGCGACCGGCGGGCAGGTCATCAACCTGTACTCCGACATCATCTCGACCATGTGCAACAACCACGTGGGGTGCTGACGAGCTAGATCGTCAGTCGGCCCTTGCCCCCGCCGCGGCCGCGGCGGCCCGCGCGGCCGTCTCTCGGATCGAAGCCATGTCCCGGCGAGCCAGCGCGTCGGCGGGAAACAGCGAGCCGGTGAGCCCGACCGCCCTCACCCCGAGCCGCAGGTAGGCGGGAATCTGGTCGATCTCGATGCCCCCAGACGCCCAGAGGGGCACGCCGCCCATGGGCCCCTGCAGCGCGCGGATGTAGTCGGGCCCCCCCACCGGCCCGACAGGAAAGACCTTCACCAGGTTGGCGCCGGCGAGCCGGGCGTGATAGATCTCGGTCGGCGTCAGCGCGCCGAGGACGCAGAGGATGTCCTCCTTCCGGCAGGCGTCCGCCACCTCCGGAAGCACCACCGGCGTGACCACAAAGTCCGCCCCCGCCCTCTTCGCCTCGCCCACGGCGCCCGGGTCCCAAACGGTGCCGACGCCGATGGGGGTCTTGCCGAGCGTCGTCCCGATCAGGCCGCGAATGAGCTCGTACCACGAGGGCACTGTGGTCGTGACCTCGATCGTGCCGATGCCGCCCTCGATGGCGGCCAGGCAGGCCTGGAAAGCGGCGTCGGGGTTGTCGGTTCGTATGACTCCACAGAGCCCAGTCGGAAATACACGATCGATGCTCTTCACGCCCCGCCATTATCCCGTGCTCGGTTGGAGCGCCCGAACCCACGCCCCACTTCGAGCCGGCGGTATGCTAGTACATACGTATGACCGGGGCGACCGCCACCGAGAGCACCCGAGATCAGATCATCCACGCCGCGGCCGAGTCCCTGCTCGAAAACGGCTACTCCGGGACCAGCGTCCGATCGATCGCCTCCCGCGCCGGCGTCGCCATCGGCAACCTCCAGTACTGGTTCCCGACCAAGTCCGAGCTCCTGGTCGAGGCCTGGCGCCATCTCACCACCCGTTCGACCGAGGAGCTCCGAACCGCGCTCAACCAGCTCACGGACCCTCTCGAGGTTCTCGAGGTCGGCGTCGAGTCACTCTGGGACTCGCTGCGGCGCCTGGGCGACATCCAGCTCGCAGCTTTCGACCTGCTCGTGCAGGCGCCCCGCACCGAGAGGCTGCGCGCCTACCTGCCTGAGCTGTTCACCCGGTACCGCGAGGTGATTCAGGAGCAGCTCGACCGGCTCGAGGCCGACGGCCGGATCCGGCTGACCGTACCTCGCGAGGTATTAGTCCCATTGGTGCTGAACACCGTGCTCGGCTTCGGCCTGTACTACGTCGTGACGCGGGACGACGAATCCTGCGTTCGCGCCCTGTCGGCGTTCCGCCAGCTGGCGGGCAGCCTGGTCGAACCCGTATGAGTGTCCAGGTCCTCGATCGCGAGCTGGACAGGCTCGAGGGCCTCTGGGCGGACGGCCTGTCGGACACGTACCGCTCGTACCTGGAGGCCGTGAGCAGCCACCGGCCCGAGGCCCAGCCCAAGCTGGCCCTGGCCGCGGCGCTGATCGAAGTCGGCATCCGCCTGCAGGGCTTGGGCGGTCATGCGGCCCCGCCGCCCATCCTGCTCATGGGCGACCTCTGCCTGGCGCGCGCCTCGCGCCTTCTCGCCGACGCCGCCGGCCAGGCGGTCCAGGTGGCGTTCGCGCAGGCCATCGAGGGTCTCTCGGCAGCGGCCGCGGCGGGGAACCCGGGCCGGCCGGTGCGCGAGCTCCTCGTGCACGCGCTCACGGCCACTCCATGATCTCCGGGCGGCTCCGGTTCGAGACTTCGCGCGCCACGGAGTTCGTCGACGTGACCATGCGGGTACGCGATGAGGTGCGAAAGTCCGGTCTGCGAACCGGTCGCGTCCACCTGCAGTCGCTCCACACGACCCTGGGCCTCGCGATCAACGAGAACGAGCCCCTCCTGCTGCGCGATTTCCAGAGCCTCCTGGAGCGCCTCGCGCCAGGCGACGCCGGATACCAGCACGACGACTTCGCGCGACGCTATGAGGTCGCCGTCGACGAGCCCGTCAACGGCCACGCGCACTGCCGGCAGCTCCTGCTGACAGGCTTCGCGACGCTGCTGGTCGAGGACGGCGAGCTCGTACTGGGACGCTGGCAATCGGTTTTCGCAGTCGAGCTCGACGGCCCGCGCCATCGCGAGCTCGCGGTGCAGGTGGACGGAGACTTTGTGGACTTCTCGCCTCCCCACCGTGTGGGGAGGCCGGCTCCGCTTGCGGAGCCGGGTGGGGAGAATGGACGTGGCAACTCGGACTCAGAACTGATCGAGCTCGAGCTCGCCAGGCAGCTCATGGTCGACCCCGACCCGGTCGCGCTGCCGATGCGCCGCCTCATGGAGGCGGGCGGGAAGCGCCTCCGCCCCAAGCTGGTGCAGCTCACGTCGCAAATCGGACCGCGTCACGATCCGCTACGCGCGGCCTCCCTCGCCGCGGCCGTTGAGTTGCTCCACAACGCGACACTGATCCACGACGACTACGTCGACGAGTCGACCCACCGCCGCGGACGGCCGACGGTGGCTGCCGCTGAGGGGGCCGAGCGCGCAATCGCCGTCGGTGATTACTACTTCGCGAAAGCGACGCGATTGATCGCAGAGATCGGGAACAGCGGCGTGACATCGACGATGGCCGAGGCCCTGGAGGCGATCTGCGCGTCGCAGATCGACGACGTCGCGCTGCGGGGAGCGTTCCCGGGCGACCACGACTCTTACCTGCGGGTCGTTCGTGGCAAGACCGCGGCACTCTTCGCCGCGGCGTGCGCGTCGGGTGCTCTTCTGTCCGAGGCGCCGCCGGAGGTCGTGGAGGCGCTGCGGCGATATGGCGACCTGCTCGGGGTTGCGTTCCAGATGGCCGACGACATGGTCGACTTCAGCCCGAGCTCCGGCAAGCCTGTCGGCCTCGACATCCGGCAGCGCGTGCTCTCGCTGCCGCTGATCTACGCGGCGGAGGACCGCTCGGTCGGACCTGAGGTGCGCCGCCTGCTGGCGGGCTCGCTGGGCGAAAGGGAAGTCGGCCGGGTCACTGAGCTGGTCACGTCGAGTGACGCTCTGCGACGCGTCGGCGACGAAGCGCGCGGCCTTGTCGATGCGGCGCTCAACGAGCTCGAGTCGGTCGAGCTCGACGGCCTTCGCCCGACGCTCGTGAGCCTCGCCCGGTCAGCGGTCGACCGAACCGCCTGACAGGAGCCCGACCGTCCCCGCCCCAAGGCGGACGTAGCGCACTCCCTTCCAGCCCGCAACCTCCGCGAGCGCACGGAGCTCATCTGCGCTGCGGTAGGACTCAATGCTCTGGCTGAGGTAGTTGTAAGCGGAGAGCTGTCCGGTCAGCGCGGCGCCGATGGCCGGGAGCACGGTCCTTAGATAGACGTGGTACGCGACGCCAAAAGGTCCCCTCGGAGGCCGCACGAACTCCAACACGACCGCGCGCCCGCCCGGCTTCACGACCCGCAGCAACTCGCGCAGGCCACGCACGGGATCGGCGAGGTTGCGGAGACCAAAGGCGATCGTGCTGGCGTCGAAACTCGCATCCTCGAAGGGAAGGTTGAGTGCGTCGCCTTCCCAGAACTTCAGCGCGGGGTGTCCGTGGCGGGCGACCTCGAGCATCTGGGTGCTGAAATCGAGGCCGACCACGCGGCCATCCGGTCCCGCGATTCGGGCCAGCTGCTCGGTCAACTTCCCCGAACCGCACGCGACGTCCAGCGCCGAGCCCCCCAACTTGAGCTCGGTCGCGTGCGCGGCCCGAAGTCTCCAGCCGGCGTCGGCGCCGGCCGAAAGGACGGTGTTGACGAGGTCGTATCTGCGCGCGATGCGATCGAACATCGTGCGCACGGCGGCGGGGTCCCTCTCGCTGATACTCAGACCCTCTGCCAGATCGAGGCGATGCCCTGGCCGACCCCGATGCACATCGTGGCCAGCCCGAACTCGACGTTGCGGTGGACCATTTCGCGCACGAGCGTACCGACAAGGCGCGCGCCGCTGCTGCCGAGGGGGTGGCCGAGGGCGATCGCGCCCCCGTTGACGTTCACCTTCTCCTCGTCCAATCCGAGCAGGCGGACACATGCAAGCGACTGCGACGCAAACGCCTCGTTGAGCTCGACCACGCCGAGATCAGGTACCTGCAGGCCCGCCTTCTCGAGCGCCTTCATCGACGAGGGCACCGGCCCGATGCCCATGTAATCGGGATGCACGCCCGCAGGGGCAGCTGCAACGAACCGCGCCAGCGGCTGCAGATTGCGCTCGCGCGCTTTGCCCGCGGACATCATCACCAGCGCCGTCGCGCCGTCGTTCAGCGGCGATGAGTTGCCGGCTGTGACGGAGCCGTTATCGGCAAACGCGGGCTTCAGCCTGGCGAGCGCCTCCAACGACGTGTCTTCACGCGGGCCCTCGTCACTGCTCAGCCGGATCGGTTCGCCCTTGCGCTGGAGCACGACCACGGGAACGATCTCTTCCGCCAATCTCCCTGACTTCTGCGCCGCGATCGCTCGCTGGTGGCTGTGCAGCGCGAAAGCATCCTGGTCCTCGCGCGATACCTCGTACTTCTGGGCCACGCGCTCGGCGGTCTCCCCCATCTGGAGCGTCCCGTACATCTCGGCCAGCTTCGGATTTATGAGCCGCCAGCCGAGCGCGGTGTCGTATGCGGTCTGGGGTCCGCGCGGGAACGCCGCATCGGGCTTCGGCAGCACCCACGGCGCGCGGGTCATGCTCTCGACCCCGCCGGCGACCACGATGTCGGCCCCCCCGGTCTGGATCTCGCGCGCGGCGGCGATTGTGGCCTGCATACCCGACCCGCACAGGCGATTGACTGTCTGGCCCGGCACCTCGACCGGAAAGCCCGCCAGCAGCAGGGCCATGCGCGCCACGTTGCGGTTGTCTTCGCCGGCTCCGTTGGCGCAGCCGAGGATGACGTCCTCGACGTCGGCCGGCTTGACGTGCGCGCGTTCGCAAGCTTCCTTGAGCACGATCGCGGCGAGGTCGTCGGGCCGCACGTCCTTCAACTGGCCGCCGTACCTGCCCATCGGCGTGCGAGCGGTCGCGACGATGACGGCCTCCTGGAGCTCCTTCACTTCTTGGCGCGACGGGCGATGAAGGCCTGCACGCCCTCGGCGAACTCCGGGCTCGCCGCCTGCGTCTCCTGCAAGTACGACTCGAACTCCAGTGCCTCCTCGAAGCTCGACTCGAGCGCGTGGGTGACAGCACGCTTGGCGGCGGCAAGCGCCTGGCGGGGCTGCGAGACGAGTTGAGCGGCGAGCTCTCGCACCTCCGCTTCGAGGCGGTCCGCCGGCACCAGCCGGTTGATGATGCCGAGCCGGTGCGCATCTGTCGCCGACAGTGGCTTGCCAGTGAAGAACATCTCGTAAGCCACGCCGGTGCCCGCCAGGCGTGGAAGCAGCCAGCTGACACCACCGTCAGGAGCCAGGCCAATGTTGATGAAAGCCTCCAGTAAGTACGCCTCAGGCGTCGCGATGCGGATGTCGCACGCCAGCGCGTAGCTCGCGCCGATGCCGGCCGCAGGGCCGTTCATAGCGGCGATCACGGGTTTGGGCATGGTGCGCAGCCGGGTGAGCATCGGCATGTACTCGGTGCGCAGCACGTTGCCAACGTCTTCGGGCGTCCGCATCCCGCCATCGGTGGTCGGCAGCTCGGTCACGTCCGCGCCCGAGCAGAACGCGCGGCCGGTGCCGGTGAGGACGACCACGCGCACCGCATCGTCGCGCTCGACCTGCTTGATGGCTTCGCCCAGCTGCTTGCGTGTGAGCGCACCGATGGCGTTCATCTTCTCGGGACGGTTGAGCTGGATCAGCCCCACGCCGTCATGGACATGGACGTTGACGTGAACTTCGACCTCGGTGGCCATCTCCCTTCCTTTACCTTCCTTTGAAGGTTGCCTTCCGCTTCTCGAGGAAGGCGCGCATGCCTTCCTTCTGATCCTCCGTCGAGAACAGGAAGTAGAAGCTCTTGCGCTCCGCCACCAGTCCCTCGGCCAGCGGCGACTCGAACGCCTTGAGCACGGACTCCTTGGCCATGCGCAGCGCCAGGGGAGCCTTCTCAGCGAGCTGGCGCGCGACCCGCCTGGCGACTTCGATCGTCATCTCGGCCGGCACGACCTTGTTGACGATGCCGAGCTCCTTGGCGCGCGCCGCGGTGATGGGCGTCCCGGTCAGCACCGTCTCCATGGCCGCGTACTTGCCTGCCGTGCGCGGCCATCGCTGCGTGCCGCCAGCCCCCGGGATGATGCCAAGATTGATCTCGGGCTGCCCAAATCGCGCGGAATCGCCGGCGATGATCATGTCGCACATCAGCGCGAGCTCGCACCCGCCCCCCAGCGCGTAGCCGTTGACGGCCGCGATGAGCGGCTTGGTGAATGCGGCGATGCCCGCCCAGCGCCCGGTCTGGTCGCGATGAAGCTGCTCTACCGCGGTGCGCTCGGCCATGTCGGCGATGTCCGCGCCGGCAGCAAAAACCCGGGGCCCGCCGGTGAGGACGACGGCACGCACGTGGTCGTCGGCTTCCAGCTCGCGCAGTGCCAGGTTGACCTCGGAAACGAGCTCGGGGCTGAGGGCGTTGAGGACCTTGGGCCGGTTCAAGGTGACCGTGGCGATGGGCGGCTCGACGGCGACGGTTATGAACTCGTACCCCACGGCGACTATGATCGGCCATATGGCTGGTTCGGCGACGCTGCGCGACTCATACGGCCGGGTCGCGGACGACCTCCGGATCTCGATCACGGACCGCTGCAACTTCCGCTGCATCTACTGCATGCCGGCGGAGGGGCTGAAGTGGCTGAAGCGAGACGACCTGCTCCGCTTCGAGGAGATCACCCGGCTGGCCCGCCTGTTCGTCGAACGCTACGGCGTGCGCACGATCCGGATCACCGGCGGCGAGCCGCTGGTGCGGGTCAAGGTCGAGGAGCTGGTCGGGATGATCAACGAGATCGACCCGACGCTCGACATCACGATGACCACCAACGGCGTCCTGCTGCGCGAGAAGGCGCAGCTCCTTAAAGACGCGGGCCTCAAACGCATCAACATCTCGCTCGACACCCTGCACATGGACCGCTTCCACGAGATCGCGCGGAGCGACGCATTCGTGCGCGTCATGGACGGCATCCAGGCCTCGCGCGAGGCTGGGCTGTGGCCGATCAAGCTGAACATGGTCGTTATGAAAGGCAAGAACGACGACGAGGTCGTCGACTTCGCGCGCCTGGCCCGGGACGAGGGCTACGAGGTGCGCTTCATCGAGTTCATGCCACTGGACGGCGACAACATCTGGACGAACGAGCAGGTGGTGCCCAGCCGGCGCATCCAGGAGCAGATCGAGGACCTGTTCCCATTGGTGCCGGTCGCAGATCCGCGACCGGGACCGGCAACGCGCTTCAAGTTCGGGGACGGCACACCAGGCGGCGTCGGCTTCATCTCTTCGGTGAGCCAGGCGTTCTGCACCACGTGCAACCGCATCAGGCTCACCGCCGAAGGCGGCCTGCGCACGTGCCTGTTCTCCCTGCAGGAGACGCCGCTGCGCGAGCTCATACGGTCCGGTGCGTCCGATGACCACCTGGGACGCGTGATCGAGACCGCCGTATGGCGCAAGGAAGAGGGCCACCTGATCAACCAGCCGGGCTTCATCAAGCCGGGCAAGAACATGTCGCAGATCGGGGGATGATCCAGGAGCTTCACGCCGGGGCAACCCACCTTGCGTACAAGGCGATGCTCGAGCTCAGACCACACATCGGCCCCGAGTCTGTCTTCGCCGACCACGTCGACACCGTCCAGAGGCCCGAGGGCTACCGGCTGGTGGGGTACTTCGTCGAGAACGACATCCAGGCCGTCGCGGCGGCGGGATTCCGCGTGCTGCACTACCTCGCATGGGGCCACGCTCTTTACTGCGACGACCTCTCGACTCGGCCCGAGCATCGCGGCAAGGGTCACGCCGGGCAACTGCTGGACTGGATGGTCGCGGAGGCGCGCCGTCTGGGGTGCGGTGAGTTTCACCTGGATTCTGGGGTCGGCCCCGACCGCACCGACGCCCACCGCCTGTACTTCAACAAGCGGATGCGCATCTCATCGTTTCACTTCTCACGCCCAGTCTGAAACACGTCATGGCGGCTGCAGCCTTGATGCTGGGAGCGACGTGCACCCAGCCCTCCGCTCAGTCCCCGTCGCCGTCGATTTCGACGCACTCGCCTTCACCGGTCGCCGAATGCCGCCTGCCAGTCGCCTGGAACCACGATTCGGCGTCTCACCGTGCCTTCGTGGGTTATCCCAGCGGTGACATCGCCGAGACCGCTGTCACGAACGGAGACGTTTATGACGCCCAGTACCAACGTTGGGTGCCCGGTCCGCGAGAGCTGATCTCCCCCGACGGGTCGCGGTACACATACTGGTCGCTGTCGAGCACGACGCCGACCAACACCCAGGTCCACGTCGTCGACACGATCTCCGGGGTTGATCGGACCGCATACGAGGGAGCTACCAACTACTGGCCGATCGCGTTCGCGGCCGACGGCATTTATGCAATGCACGCGATCAACCTCAAGCAGAACTCCCTCGAAGGCTTGTTTCGCCTCGACCCCGCCGGGGGGACGCCAGTGCAGGTGCGGGGCAGCGACCTTCTGCCGCAGGCAAGATGGACGATCGTCAGCGGTGGATCGGCGTGGGGTTTCGATTTGCAATCTGGCACGCAACAGATCCTGTTCAGGGTCTGGCAGCTTGACCTGGGCACAGGCACCATCACCGATTGGCTCCACGAACCCCCGAACCTCCAGCTGTCGCCGATCGGGCTCGATGCGCAGGGCCGGCTGTACATCAGTGATTTCTACGAGCTGTGGCGACTGGACGCGCCCAACGTTGAAGAGCGGCTATTGAAACCCCCGCTGGTTTCAGGCCGGGTCTCCCTGGACATCTTCGTCGCGGATGCTCATGGGGAATGGATGGGCAGCTGGGGCGGCCTGTGGCATTACTCGGATGCCGACGGCGCGCGGCGGTTCACCGTCTCCACCGACCAGGACATGGTGGTGCCGGCAGGACCCTGCCTCTGAAGCCGCCTAAGCTAACGCTCGATGCTGCGACCCGAAGAAGCACAACGGCCGTACACAGTCACCGAGCTCGCCAACGAGATCCGGCGCGAGCTGCGTCCGCTGACAGCCCTGCTCGTGAAGGGCGAGGTGAGTGGCATGAAGCGCAGCGCAAAGGGCCACTACAGCTTCGTAATCAAGGACGGGCAGAGCCTGATCAACGGCTTCCTGTACGCGGACGATGCCCGGAAGGTGACAACGCTCCCGGAGGACGGCCAAGTATTCGTTTTTAAGGGCCGCGTTGATTTTTGGACGCAGTATGGAGTCATCCGCTTCGTCGCCGAGCAGGTCGAGTTCGACGACGTCGGCAAATTGCGCGCCCGCCTCGAGGAATTGAAACGGCGGCTCGAGGTCGAGGGCGCCTTCGCCCCCACGCGCAAGCGGCGGCTGCCCTTCCTGCCGCAGGCCGTGGCGCTGATCACGTCGCCGACCGGTGCGGTCATCCACGACCTGCAGGAGACGATCTGGGAGCGCTACCCGAACATGGGCATCGTGGTCTATCCGGTGCAGGTGCAGGGTGCGGCGGCGCCGATGAGCGTGTCGCGCGCGCTGCGGCGCTGCAATGACGAGGCGCTCGCGCAGGTCATCGTCGTCGCGAGGGGCGGCGGCAGCTTCGAGGAGCTCTACGCCTTCAACACGGAGGTCATCGCGCGGGCGATATTGGGCTCGAGGCTCCCGGTGGTGACGGCCCTGGGGCACACCTCCGACCGCACGGTCGCCGACATGGTCGCCGACCTCGAGGCGCGCACGCCCACCGAGGCCGGGTCTCGCGTGGTGCCGAAGAAGGCCGACCTCGTTGCGCTGCTTCGCGAGCGCGAGCGTCGCCTGGACCGCGAAACCAATCAGCGGTTGCTGCGCGAAACCGAAAGGCTCCAGGTCAAGAGGGCGAGGTTGGCCCAGGTCCTGCCGGCCATGGTCAGGGTGAGGGTGGACCGGCTCGCGCACGCCGCGGCGAACCTGGCTCGGCTGAGCCCGGTCCAACAGGTGGCCAGGAGAGAGGAATCGCTTCGCGAACGCGCCCGGCGGCTGACGTCGGCGGCGGTTGCACGCCTGACGCGCAGCCGCAACGCTCTGGCCTCGCGCCGGGCGCAGGACCGCCTCGACCGCGCGTTGACCGAGCGCTTCGCCACCGAGCAGCGACGCCTCGATCACCTGCGCCAGCAGCTGACCGCGTTCAGCCCCGAGGCGGTGCTCGCACGCGGCTACAGCATCACGATCGACGCCGAGACCGGGCACGTGGTGCGGTCGACCGCCGAAACCGCGGTCGACCGCAGGCTGCGCATCCGGCTCGCAACCGGGCACCTGGGCGCGCGGGTGGAGAAGGTCGAGCCGTGAACGATCAGCTGACGTACGAGCAAGCGCTGGAGAAGCTGGATCAGAAGCTCAAGCTTCTGGAGGATGGCGACCTGTCGCTCGAGGACGCGCTCAAGGCCGTCGACGAGGCCCGCGTCTATCTCAAGATCTGCACGGAGCGCCTGGAGGCGGCCCGCAAGAAGATCGAGGTTCGCCCCGACCCAGGGGAATAGCCCCCCTCACCCCGCAGGGGAGAGGGGCGTCAGCTGCAACCTCCCTCTCCCCGCAGGGGAGAGGGCTGGGGAGAGGGGCGTCAGCTGCAACCTCCCTCTCCCCGCAGGGGAGAGGGCTGGGGAGAGGGGCGTCAGCTGCCCATTACACGTGTAAAGAGCGTTGGCACGGGAGCGATAGCGGTCGATGATCCGCAGCGTGCGACGCGACCCCATCTACCAGGAGCGCGCTCGTGACCTCCGGAGCCACATGAATGACGCCGAAAAGCTGCTCTGGTCGCGCCTGCGTGCCCATCGAATGGACGGACGAAAGTTCCGACGCCAGCATGCCTTCGGAAATTACATCGTCGACTTCGTTTGCCTCGCCTCGCGGTTGATCATCGAGGTTGACGGTGACTCGCATGGCAACGATTCTCGTGAAGCCCTTGACGCACAGCGCACGGCCTACATCGAGAAGTTAGGCTTCCGCGTCCTGCGTTTCTGGAACGACTACGTCTTGACGGACCTAGACAACGTTACTGAAACGATCTTCGAGGCGCTCAATGCCAACTCGCGCCCCTCTCCCCAACCCTCTCCCCTGCGGGGAGAGGGGGTCCGCCCCCAAGCCAACCTCGCCAATTGACGATCTGCGCTTAAGCTGTGGCCCGCATCCGGCCGGTTAGGAGGGAATGGACATCAACTTCGCCGCCGACGATGACCAGGGCCGCGCGCCGGCCAATTTCGGAAAGAACTACGCCCGTCTGGTCCAGGCCAAGAAGAAGTACGACCCACACAACATGTTCCGCATCAACCAGAACATCAAGCCCTAGCCTCCCCACTGAGTCGGGTGGCCAGCCTCGAACTCGCCTCCCCACCGTGTGGGGAGGCCGGTCCGCTCGCGAATGCGAGCGGGCCGGGTGGGAAGTGACGCCAGGGTAAGACCCGCAGGCACCGGGTCTCTGGTACGGCCAATCAACCGAATCCCAGGGCCCTTTGGTTAGGATTCGCGCGATGACTGGCCGGAGAAAGGTGGCACGTGCAGCGTCAGTCGCCGTTGCAGCTGTCGCGCTGGCCGCCATGTCGGCCCAGGTCTTCGCGGCGCCGTCGACGTGGTTAGAGCTCGACGGGAACATCCGCACGGACGCACCACCTGGCCCAATCCACGATTGGGGAAACTCGGGAGCAGTGAGCCCGACGAACAGCTGCCCGGTGGTGCCGGGCGTGGTCAACCTCAGCGGCTCGGGCGGGCTATTCAACTGCGGCAGCCCGGGCTTGGGCTCGGCGCCGCCAAACGCGCCCACGCTGATGCCGGCCGTCGCCGCCGATCTCAGCATCGTCTCGGCCGTGTTCATCGTAGATCCCATCTCATCTGACACCACCGCGTGTGGGGCGGGCGATTCCACCATCTTTGGCGGCGGCCTCAAGAACGGCGCCGACATCAATACCTTCACCTCCACGAGCGGGAGCGTCCCCGCCAAGGACGACCTCAGCAACATTTATGGGGTCAGCCGGATTCGCCCGGACGGCCACCACGAGCTTTTCTTCGCAGCCGAGCGGCTCATCAACAACGGTGACAGCCACATGGATTTCGAATTCCTGCAGTCGACTGTGACCGTGAGCGGCGCCTGCTCCGGCACCTTTGCGGGTCATCGGACTGAGGGCGACGTCCTGTTGGCCGTTGATTTCACCAATGGTGGCAGTCTTGCCGGCGACAGCCTCTACCAGTGGCACTGCAACGCCGACCCGGGCCCGCAGCCGGCCGATGGAACTGTATGTGACCCAACCGGGGCCACTCCCATCCCCCACTATCAGCTGATCGCGCCACCGTCTGGCGCGCTGACGTTTCTGGTCAACCCCGCCACCATTCTCTGCGGCGGCTGGGTCTGCCGAGACAGCATCACCGGCAACTCCACTCAGATCGCCGCGAACGACTTCATGGAAGGCGGCATCGACCTCCAGGTGCTCCCCTTCAACGGCTGCTTCAATACGCTCCTTCCCCACACACGCACCGCACAGTCGTTTACATCAGGCCTGAAGGACTTCGCCGGCCCGACCGCGTTTCACACATGCCGCGCGAGCACGCCACCGGGCCTGCCCAACACTGGCGCTGTCGGTCCTGACGGACCTCTGCCCAGAATGCGGCCTCCCACCGGAACTCCTCCCGCGCTCGCCCTCGCTGCGCCTCCCGTGCGGTTGTCGGTGCCGAGGCTTGGTATCGACGCCGCCGTGGAGATTGTCGGGCTCGACCCACAAGGCAACCTGGCAACGCCCGCCGCTCTCGAGAACGCGGCCTGGTACGGAGCAGGGGCGGCCCCGGGCGATCCGGGGAGCGCCGTGATGGACGGCCACAAGGGCGTGCGACCGGGGCAGGCGGTGTTCTGGGACCTGCCTCGGATCCGTCCGGGTGACTTGATCGTAGTCACGAGGGCAAATGGAAAGCGACTGCTCTTCATGGTGGATCGCATCAGCACCGTCTCACGCACCGCGAGCCTGCCCGAGCTCTTCACCAGCGACAGCTCCCCCCAACTCTGGCTCATCACCTGCTCCGGAAGGTGGGACTACGCCCGGGCGACTTATGACGATCGCTTCATAGTCCACGCGCGGTTGCTGATGCCGACGTGGCTCAACCGAAATTAGCTGGGCTTCAGCGTCCCGGAGTGTTCTCCAGCTGTTCGTTCATCACCCGGATGCGCTGGCTCAGGTTCTTGACGAACTCCAGCAGGACCTCCGGGTGCTCGTGGACGAGCGCCTGCAGCCGGTCCCGGCGCAGCACGCGCACCGTCGTGGTGTCACTCGCCTGCGCGCCGGCCGACCGCGGCTGGTCGTCGAACACCGCCATCTCGCCGACCACAGAGCTCGGCCCCAGACGAGCCAACGTGACCTCGCGGCCCTCGTGGTCGAGGTGGATGCGGATCTCTCCTTCGAGCACTACGAACAGCTCTGACCCCACGTCGCCCTTGATGAAGATCGACTCGCCCTTCGCGTAGTGCCGGGTGACCATCAGGCGGTCGATGCTTGACAGTTGCTCCAGGGTCAGCGTGCTGAAGAGTGGCACGCGCTTGAGCGCGATCAGCTCTTTCATGCCGTCGCCAAGACCATGAGCGGCCGCGCCGGCCGCCTCGTGGATCCACTTGTCAGGGTGATTGGCAAGCGTCTCCAGCTCGGCCCGCGACAGTGCGCGCGCCGACGCTGCGTCGAAAGCATCGGGGTCGAGGAGCCGCGCCAGTGGTCCGGCGAGCCATCCGGGGCCGAAGTTTAACAACGTTTCCAGCCCCTCGACCCGCGCTTGGGGCTCGGTTGAGAGCACCCCACGCTCGACGGTCGCGAACCCTCGCTTGCCGTGCAGCGCGCGCATCGCGCCCAGGCCCGAATCGGCGGCGTGGCCTGCGTGATCGTCGAGGGCGACGCGCAGGAACGCATAGGCCGCCGCCTCGTCGCCGTCGCGCGGCAAGCGAGAGCTCGCCGCCGCATGCGTCGACATGCGCGCCGACTTCAAACCGTCATCCAGGTGCTGCTCGAGGTGGGTCCGCACTCGCCGGAACAGCTCAGGGCGCCCGCTGCGAATGAGCGCCTCCACCACGGCGGCAGCGGTGTCCTGGCGAGACTCCAGCAGGGGAAGCGTGAGCGCCAGCGCTTCTGGGGCCTGCGCCGCCATCGCCTCCGACGCCAGGCGCCTCACCTCGCGATCGCCGCTCGCCAGCGAGGCGACCAGGGCCGCGGCGAAGGCCGGGCGTTCGTCCCCGGTCGGCGCCCAACGAACCGCCTGGCGGAGCGCCTCGCGCCTCACCTCGAGGTCGACGTCACGCAGGCAGGCGACCATCGCCGCGGCCGCCTCGGGCACGTCGGCCTTGAGCCTGGCGAAGCTCCGGATCGCCTCCAATCGCACGAGCCGGTCCCGGTCCCGCAGACCGTCGGCCACCGTCCGCCGATCGCTGACAAACGCCGCCGCCCACACCGCGGCCGCGCGCCGGCTTGGGTCCACCGAGTGCCACAGCCTGTGCAGCAGAAGCCCAGCCTGGTCCCATGGCGGGTTGTGGCCCGCTCCCGCCACCGCCGCGGCCGCCACCACCCAGCCGTCGGGGTCATTTTCCGCAGAATGCAGCTGCTGATCGGTCACTGCCGCGGGCGGCGCCAGCTGCAGAGCCAGCCTTCGCACCTCAGTGTCGGGTGACGCCAGTAGCTCCGGCAGCATGGCCGCGAACGTTTCCGGGGCCAGGCGCCCCAGCGCCGCGGTGGCGAACGGCCGCGCGCGATCGTCGCCCGTGCGGATGAATCCGCGCAGCTCGTCGATCTGCGCCGGCGTGGGGCGGCCGAGGGCGCGCTGGAAGTCGTTCAGCGAGACGGCATGCGTGCGCAGCCGCTCGTAGATGGCGCTGACGTAGAGACTCCGCAGGCGCAGCGCCGCCGCGATGAAAAGCACGGCGAGCACGATGCCGATCAATGCCAGCAGCTCCACCGAGGCGGGAACGAAGCGCGTCACGAGCAGCAGCCCCACGCCCGTGATGACGGCTGCACCCGGCAGCACGACGTTGTCGAGCAGCAGCTTCAGCTTCGGACTCACCTGGGCCGGCAGGGCGCTGCCGAGCACGCTCTCCGCGGGATCGTCGAGGCCGGTCTGGAGGCCGTTGCGGACGATGAAGAGGAAAAGCGAGGTCACCAGGACGGGGTTGACAGCCACGGCGATGAAACCGATCAAGGTGAAGATCGGCAGCGCCATGATCGCGTTCTTGACGCCCAGCTTGTCCAGCACGAAGGGCGTCACGAACAGGCTGATCCCCAGCTGCACCACGTAGCTCGCCAGCCACGCGTTGCCGATGAGGATCGTCAGCGACTGCAGGTTGTTGCCCGTGGCCTTGACGAAGATCAGCGCGACCAGGTAATCGCCGACGCGGCTGGTCACCTGCATGACGAGGGCGAGAAGGACAAGCGCGAGCACGAGCCGGCTGCTCGTCAAGTACTGGATCGCGCCGCGCAGGACCCTCATCGCGCCCTGACGCTGCCGCACCGCCTGCTCATTTGCGAAGAGCTCGTCGGCGTCATCGATGAAGCTGGGCCGGAACAGCCGGCGCTCCAACCATTCGGACACGAGCGCCGCCGCCGCCGCCCCAAACGCCCAGACGAACAGCAGCGGCTCCGTGGCGTAGAGGGCGACGAGCGTGGTCGTGAATCCCGCCAGGATGTAGCCGATGCTCGAACCGGCCGCGATCACCGGGAAAACGCGCTTGCCCTCGAGCAGGTTGAAGTGCTGGCTGACAAAGCTCCAGAAGTTGAGCATCACGAGCTCGAAGGCGATGGAGTAGATGACGTAGACGCTGAACGCGACCGTCGGGGTCTCGGAGACGAAATAGACGATGTAGAGGATCGGCGCCAGCACGGCGTTGAGAACGAGGGTGAGACGAAGCGTGCGGCCGACCCCAAGGCGGCGCGTGAGCGCGCCCTGCAGCGCCACCATCGGCCAGACGGCCAGCGCGAGGACGATGAAGAACAGCGGGTAGGCGCTGGGTCCGGCCTTGATCAGAAAGATGGCCTGGGTCGCGTTGAAAGCCGCGTACATGGCCCAGCCGAGGAGGATCGCGAAGCCCGCGACCTGCAGCGTGCGATCCAGCTCGCTGCGGCGGACGTGCAGGAACCTGGCCAGGAGCGGGGCAGCGGTCATGTAACACAGAACGGTAACGGTGTCTGAAGTCAACAACGAACCGTTCAGGAGGTGCCTGGTCATGCGGAAGCTGGTTCTTGCCGTGTCGAGCCTGTTTTTTGTCGCCTCCTGCGGTGGTGGGGGCACTGCTACGAACCCGGCCTCGCCGACACCGGCTATCAGCTTCACGATGGTCGCTCAGAACGGAAGCGGGGTGGCAGGCACGGGCACGGTCGTCAAGGGAACCGGTTCATTCACGGTTACGATCAAGCTCACCGGCATGACGCCCGACTCGAGCCATATCTCTCACGTGCACACCGGCGCGTGCGCCAAGAACGGTGGCATCGCATATGCGCTTCAACAGGTCATCGCCGACTCGTCAGGCGCAGCTACCGTGACAAGCACTGTGCCCGTGGACTACGCGGTTCCGGCAGGCGGTTGGTACGTCAACGTCCACCACGGCCCTGACTTCACTGCCCCGGCCAACGGACCGAGCATCTCGTGCGGAGACCTACCGGTGGCCTGAACCTCCGGCCGCCTTACGCCGCCTTCCCCTTCAGGGCATCGCGGGCACTCTCGGCAGCTCTTCGATGGCGGCGTCAATCCTCGACTGCGACAGCTCGACGTCCTCGAGCTTGCCGGCGAAGTACGCGTCGTACGCCGACATGTCGAAGTGGCCGTGTCCGGAGAGACCGAAGAGGATGGTCCTCGCCTCACCGGCCTCACGCGCAGCGGCCGCCTCTTGGGCCACCGCCCGCAGCGCGTGGGCCGATTCGGGCGCCGGCAGGAAGCCTTCGGAGCGCGCGAACCGCACGGCCTCGGCGAAGCATTCCTTCTGCTTGTAGGCGCGCGCCTCGACCACGCCCTTGTCGACGAGCATGCAAAGCGATGGCGCATCCCCGTGGTAGCGGAGCCCACCCGAGTGGATCCGGTCGGGAATGAAGCTGTGGCCGAGCGTGAACATCTTTACGACCGGGCCCATGCCGACCGCGTCGCCGAAGTCGTACGCGTAGACGCCGCGGGTCAGGGTCGGACACGCGGCCGGCTCAGCGGCTACGAAACGAGTCTTCGGGTGGCGACCCTTCAGCTTGTCGCCGATGAAGGGATAGGTGAGACCGGCGAAGTTGGAACCGCCCCCGACGCACGCGATGACCACGTCCGGATACTCGCCCGCCATCTCCATCTGCTTCTTGGCTTCCTGGCCGATCACGGTCTGGTGCAGGAGGACATGGTTGACGACCGAGCCGAGCGAGTATTTGGCGTCGTCGTGCGTCGCCGCGTCCTCCACGGCTTCGGAGATCGCGATGCCCAGGCTGCCCGGCGAGTCCGGGTCCTGGGCGAGAATTCCGCGCCCTGCCGCGGTGAGGTTGGTCGGCGAGGCGTGCACAGTCGCCCCCCAGGTCTCCATCATCGCCCGCCGATACGGCTTCTGCTCGTAGGAGACCTTGACCATGTACACGGTCACCTCGAGGCCGAAGAGAGCCCCGGCGAAGGCCAGGGCGGAGCCCCACTGCCCGGCTCCGGTCTCGGTGGTCAGCCGCTTGACGCCCTCTTTGGCGTTGTAGTACGCCTGCGGGACTGCGGTGTTCGGTTTGTGTGAGCCCGCCGGCGACACGCCCTCGTATTTGAAGTAGATGTGGGCCGGCGTGTCCAGAGCCTTCTCGAGCCGGTCGGCTCGGTACAGCGGGCTCGGCCGCCAGATTTTATATATCTCCCGGACCTGGTCGGGGATCTCGATCCACGGCTCGGCCGAGACTTCCTGCGCGATGATCGCCTGCGGGAAGATCGGCGCCAGGTCGGCCGGGCCCATAGGCTGCAGCGTTCCGGGGTGCAGGTAGGGAGCCGGAGGCGCCGGCATGTCGGGCAGGATGTTGTACCAGCGCTCGGGAATGTCGCTCTCGTCGAGCAGGATCTTCTTCAACACGGCTCCCAGCCTCCTCAGACGCGTTGGAACGGGTCGCGCCCTAGGGTACTCCCGCAGCTAGGTTTGCTGGACGCTCGCGATCTTCTCCAGCGCCGCGATCCGCTCCTGGATGGGCGGATGGGTGTCGAACAGGCGGTTGAAGAAGCTTCCGTGGTGCTCGGTCGGGTTGTCGATGCACATGGCCGCGACGGCATGGTTGAACTTCGCGGGCGGCGTGTCGTTGCCGGCGATCTTCTTGAGTGCGCTGATGAGCCCGGCGGGGTTTCGAGTCAGATCCACCCCGCTCACGTCGGCCAGCGATTCGCGTTGCCGAGACAGCGCCATCTGCATGATCGGGCCGACCAGGAAAGCGATGAGCGTGAAGATGATGCCGATCGCGAAGACGACCAGCGTTGCGCGCGCGTCTCGACTGCGGAATCGCAGCGCCCCGTTCCAGTACATGCTCGCGATGAGCGCCGCCAGCCCGATCATGGTCGTGACCACGAGCAGCAGGCGGACGTCGTAATTCTTGACGTGGCTCATCTCGTGCGCGAGCACGCCCTCGAGCTCCTCGCGATTCATCATCTGGAGCAGGCCCGTGGTCACTGTCACGGCGGCGTGCTGGGGGTCGCGACCGGTGGCGAAAGCATTCGGGCTCGGGTCGTCGATGATGTAGACCTTCGGCACGGGCACCCCGTCGCCGATCGCCAGGGTCTGCACGATGTTGTACAGCTGCTGGTACTGGCCCGGGTCGGCCTCGCGGGCGCCGGCGGCCGAAAGCACGGTGGCCGCCCCGAAGTAATAAGAGAACAGCGCTGCGCCGATTCCGAGCAGGCCCAGGATGATCGCGCCCGCGATCCCCGAGTTCGTGCCGCCCGCGAACAGGCCGATGACGAACCCGGCGAGCAGCCACACGAGCAGGAACAGCGTCACGACGATGATGCTGTTGCGCTTGTTGCGGGCGATCTGGTGGTACATCGGTCAGCTTGAGTTTACGAGGACGCGGGGCGCCCTCTGGTCATGGTTTGACGCACGGATCGCGCCAGCCAGCGGCCCCAGATCTGGGCCCAGACCAGCCCGTTCGCGAACGCCGACTGGTCCTCGGCATGGTGCTTGAAGTGGTAGGTCCACATCGCCCGGTGCTGCTCGTAGAGCATCTGGCGCTTCGCCGACTGGTCGGGAGCCTCCCGTGCGTGGTGGGCGGCGGTCGCCGATGGCAGGTAGAACACTTTCCAGCCGCCGAGCTTGAGGCGGTAGCAGAGGTCGATGTCCTCTCCATACATGTAGTAGCGCGGGTCGAAGAAGCCGACGCGGTCCAGCGCCGCCCTCCGGAGCATCAAGCAGTCAGCGGTGCCGGCGTCGATCTCGTGGACGTCCGACTCGTCGACATAGCCCATGTTGTGGCGTCCGAAACGCGGGCTCTTCGGAAAGAGGCGGCTGAGGCCGACCGTCCGATAGAAGAGGGTGCTCGGCACCGGGAAGGCGCGCCTCGCCGTGGGATCGAGGCTGCCATCCGGCAGATGGAGCCGCGGTCCGACCGCGCCTGCGTCCGGGCGCGTGAGCATGAAATCAGCCAGGCGGCCGACACACTGCGGGTCGACGGTGACGTCGGGATTCAGGAGCAGCACGAACCGGCCGGTGCAGCGCTCGAGCCCGACGTTGGCGGCGCGGCCGAAGCCGATGTTCTTCTCCTGGATCAGCACGGTCGCCTGTGGGAACTCGGCGGTGACCGCCGCGGCCGAGCCGTCGCTGGAGTCGTTGTCAACAACCACCGCCTCGATTGGCAGGTCCGGGGTTGCGAACAGGGCCTTCATCGACTGGAGGAGAAGGTCCTTGACGTCGTGGCTGACGATCAGTGCGGAGACGATGGGCTTTGGCGAATCGGGCATCCCTGGTGAATTATCAACGCCAGGGGGTATTCGACGCCTTGGCTACAATCGCACGGACTGTGCAGACCGGCGCCACATTGCGTCTCCGGGAGCGCCTGGTCCAACTCAGCGAGAGCCGGTTGGTCCGGCAGAACGC
>WNFC01001382.1_pt1 | contig 28268 bp, 21 predicted proteins | sample 5400541 | NCBI WGS metagenome assembly WNFC01 (sample SAMN13153342, study PRJNA577476) | soil metagenome | isolation source: 120 cm saprolite under Douglas fir tree site 2 hole 2 replicate 1 | place: USA:California | collected 2015-04-18
AAAACCGCTCCATGACGCCGACCGCATTCTGGTTCGACACGGGGAACTCATAAGGCACGCCCTTGATGAAGCCCATGTCGAGGCGGCCGCGCGAGATCACGTCGATGGTGGCAAGCTCCTCGGCGCAGCGCAGCGGATCCCCCCGGTGGCCGATCGGATAGCCGAGCACGAGCAGGCGGGCGCGCCTGGTTTGCCTCGCCAGCACCGACAGCGCCACGATCGCGGTGCAGGACATGCACGTCGCCGTCGCATGGTGCTCGTTGACCATGATGTCGAGGCCGGCCTCGTCGGCGATGAGCCATTCGTCGTAATAGCGGTGTAAGAGATCGGCCGCGATTTTGGGGTCCTGCTTGGAATTGGGGAGGTTGACGCGCAACGAGCCGTCATGGGCCGACCACGCCGGGAAGTAGGGCTGCTCGGTGAACTGGTAGACGCGCATGGATATCAGATGACAGATGACGGATGTCAGGGGATGGACGGGCAATGATAGCTTTGCAGGAAAAGCGCGTCATCTGGTCTCTATTTTCATCTGATCTCTGTCATCCGTCATCTGTCATCCGACCTCCGAGAACGCAAGCGCCCGCCCGGCAAAAGCCTTCGGCTGCTCGATGTGCGGGAAATGGCCGGCGCCCGCGATCGTTTCGAATTTCGTACCCTGCACAGCAGCCGCAAACGCGCGGCCATACGCTTCTCCGACCAGCCGGTCGGCGGCGCCCCACAGCACCAGCGTCGGAATCCGGATGCGGTGCAGCCTTCCTTTGAGCTTGGGGTCATGCATATACGGGGACCACGCGTACAGCGCCGCGGCTTCGCGATTGCGGGCCACGACCATGACTTCGTCGTCCGTCATGGCGCGGTAATCCCGCTGCCCGACGGTGGGATCAGCAAAGGCCTTCTCCAGAAATTCGCCTTCTAGCATGGCGAAGATGTCGAGAATGTCGCGCGTCTCGCGGTCGCCCACCTTGATGCCGACTGGATTGCCGAGCACCAGACGCGCCATCCGCGCGGTCGATTTCACCGCGATCGCCGCCGCGATCCAGGCGCCAAGGGAAACCCCGATCACGAGCGTATCGCGCAGGTCGAGCGCGTCCATCAGGTCGAGATAGAAATAGGCGAGATCATCCACTGTCGTGATGCCGGCCGGCCGCTCGGAATGCCCGAAACCCGGATGGGATGGGGCGATCAGCCGCCCGCCTTCGGCCAGCATCGCGAGCACCGGCGCCGATGGATCAAGGCCGCTGTGGGGGTGCAGGAAAAGGATCGGCCGGCCGTGTCCGCGGTCGATCAGCTCGATGCGCGCCCCGTTGACGATGAAGGTCGACACCGACGCCTCCGCGGCGGCGTTCATGCAAGCTCCCTCGGTATTTCCACGACCCCGCCACGCTATTCTTCATTCTTCGTTGGCTCATCGGTATCGAGCGGACACGAGTTTGGCAACTGGGCGTAAGCCGAAACCGCGTATACGCAGGTTTCGGCCACTCAATAAGCAATCGAAATCGGCAACAGCCGATTTCGATTGGACCGCAGGCGTCCCGCCCGCTCTTTCTCGAACCAAACGCCAAGGCGTCTCCGTGTGAAAGAGCGGGCGAGACGCCCGCGGTCCCGGCATAATTGCGATCCCGCACGCCATCTCCACGAACCGGAGCATTCGCCATGGCCGACGCTGCCTTTGAACTGCGTTCCGCACTGACCTACGCGACCCATGACGGGGTTGAACTGCAAGGCGACTTTTACCTGCCGAAAACGCGCCGGAGCGTGCCGGCTTTGGTCGCGGTGCATGGGGGTGGCTGGCAGCAGGGCGTGCGGAGCGCATTCCAGCACTGCGGCCCGCATCTCGCCGCGCACGGCTACGCAGTGTTTGCCATCAGCTACCGCTTCGCCAAGAAAGGCCATAAGGCGTTTCCGCAGGCGGTCCAGGACGTGATCGCCGCCGTGCAGTTCGTGCGCGGCAGCGCCGGCGCGTTCGGCATCGATCCGGGCCGCATCGCGCTCATCGGCGCCTCGGCGGGCGCGCATTTGGCGGCCCTGGCGGCGCTCGGCGGCCGCTCGCCGATCTTTGCCGACGGCTATCCGGGCGATGCGCACGCTGCGGTCGATTCCACCGTAAAGGCGTTGATCGGCGTCTATGGCGTCTACGACCTTGCCGCCATGTGGGAGGCCTACCGAGTGGCAAGTCCGCTCGACAACAACATCGAGAATTTCCTCGGCGCGGCCCTGCCGGAAAACCGGCAACTCTATTTCGATGCCTCGCCCATCAGCTACGCGACTTACGCAAACAACAAGACCGCGGTGCTGCTCGCCTACGGCACCGAGGACGACCTGGTCGATCGCAGGCCGCATTCGCAAGCCTTCCTCAGAGCCCTCAAACAGGCCGGCTTTTTCGCCCGCAGCTGCGCGGTCCAGGGCGCTGGACATTATTGGCTGAGCGACCCGCTCGACGAGACCGGCAGCCACACGGGCTTCTTCATGCCGCGGCTCACGCGGTTTCTGGCGGAAAAGCTATGACTCGTAGCCCGGATGGAACGAAGCGCAATCCGGGACAAGCCGTTCACCAACCGCGGCGCCGCCCCCGGATTACGCGACCGAAGACGGTCGCTCCATCCGGGCTACATCGCTCACGCGGTTTCCGGCTGAGTTTCAATTTCCAGTGTTATGCTAGCGGGAGCTTTGCGTGTACGGCTTTCAAAGATGTACGATCCGCCGCAGGGCAGGTATGGAAGGCCCCGTTCAGGGAGGAACTGTGACATGAGCAGGCACCACATCACCGGCGTGGCATTGACGGCTCTCGTGGTAGGTTGTCTCGGCGGGTTCGCGCGAACCGCTGTCGCGCAGGACCGGAAGCCGGGTACAGTTCTGCCGATTTTCGAAGTGGACTCCCATTTCCCCGCCATGCCGGATCATATGCTGCTGGGCGGTGTCGGTGGAGCGACCGCGGATTCCCACGGCAATGTGTGGGTATTTCATCGTCCGCACACGCTCGAAGAGGGCAACGCCACGGAGAACGGATATGTCCCGGCGCCGCCCGTCCTTCAATTCAGCGCGACGGGCCGCTACATCCAGGGATGGGGCGGTCCGGCAAAAGGGGGCCCATACGAGTGGTTCAATCGCGGCGGGCTCCATTCGGCGTTCGCGGAGTGTGCGTCCTGCACGAAAGAGCGCCGCCTGAACGGCGACGGACGGCCCGGCAGCGGCGAGCATGGCATTGCGATCGACGCCAACGACAACGTCTGGCTGACAGGCAACGGCGACGGCGACGGGCAGATCCTCAAGTTCACCAAAGACGGCAAGTTTCTGCTCCAGATCGGCAAAGGCGGTGTGGCCGCCGACAGCAACAACACCGAGCACTTGAGCCGGCCGGCCGCCATCACGGTCAATGCGAAGACCAACGAAGTGTTGGTTGCCGACGGCTACGGCAACCGCCGCGTCATCGTGTTCGATGCCGAGACTGGCGCCTACAAGCGTCACTGGGGCGCCTATGGCAACCAGCCGGACGACAAAGCCTCGAAGGCCCGCCAGGCCACCGGTCCGGGGCCCCAGCAGTTCAACACGCCGCACGGCATCACGGTCGCCAATGACGGCATCGTGTATGTGTCGGATCGCGCCAACAACCGTGTCCAGTCGTTCCGGCTGGACGGCGCCTTTCTGAAAGAAGGATTCGTCAAACGCGAAGCGAAGGGAACCGGAACTGCATTCGGCGTGGCGCTGTCGGCCGATCCGCAGCAGCGTTTCGTCTACGTCGCGGACGGATCGAATGAACGTATCGCGATCCTGGATCGAGTGTCGCTTGAAGAGATCGGCCACATTGGCGGACCCGGCCGCAAGGCGGGCGAGTTCTTTCACCTGCACAGCTTAGGCGTCGATCCGGATGGCAGTCTTGTGACCGGCGAGTCGCAGGGGTACCGCGTGCAGAAGTTCATCTACAAGGGGCTGTCGACAGACGTGACCCGATAGATCCCGGGCCACAAGAGCACGTTTCCACATGATCCATGAGCCTCGTCCTGAGGAGCGCGCTCTTGCGCGCGTCTCGAAGGACGGCCGCAAGCGAGTTCGTGCCTGCGGCCATCCTTCGAGACGGCCGCGCGAAGAGCGCGGCCTCCTCAGGATGAGGTCAGAGGGTTGGGTTCGATCGATGCGATTGGTTCACGGAAATCAATCCACTAGCGCTCATTTCGTGCACGGCCAGGCGTCACGCAATGCATTGAAGGCAAGGACCTCAAATCTTTCGTGGCCCTGGTCCGGATGTGCCGAGCCGTACTTCACGACAACATTAACGAGCTGTTCCATCGTGGTATTGCCCGGGATGTCGGTGCACAGGACGGGATCGAGCTGAGCCTTCCCGGCCGCCTCCGCCTGCCGTAGCAGTTCGGCCATCATAACGATGCCGGAGACCACTCCGAAGCACTGGCCGTAAATGAGAGCATTCTTGGTGTTAGCCATGGTCTGCTTGGAGGTGAGCTTGCAATAGGGAAGCATGAAGCGCGCGCTATGTACGTCCTCCTCGACCGCGGCGTTCGCCGTCGTGATCATGAGGGCGAGCAACGCGCCGCCGATGATTGTCCTCATTGTGGACCCCTTGCGTGGTGAGCGGATTTAGACCGCTTTGAAGCACATATGGGCGTCGTGGTCGGGCTTAATAATGGCTTCCTGGCACGCACGCGGTTTGCTACGGTCCTCCGCGTTCCGGCGCTCGACCCAAAGAATGCAGGAGCAATCCGATCGCATGGGGCCGACCCACACCCGCGACTGCGATAACTCAACCACATCACAGGAGGAAACATGAACCGCCGATCCGCCATCGCCATGGGGCTCATTCTCGCCGGCTCCGCCGTACTCTGGCACGCGCACGACGCCTCCGGGCAGGCCGCGCAGATCGGGTGGACCACGCTGTTCGACGGCTCGAACCTGAACAATTGGGAGCCTATCGGCAACGCCAATTGGCGGCTCCTCGAAGGCGGCATCGTGCAGGCCGACCTCGGCAATGGCTTCCTGGTCTCGAAGCAGGAATACGGCGACTTCCAGCTCAGGGCGGAGTTCTGGGTTGACGCGACCGCCAACAGCGGCGTCTTCATCCGCGCTACCGATGCCAAACAGGTCACGGCGGCAAATGCCTATGAGGTCAACATCTTTGACACGCGCCCCGACCCGAGTTACGGCACCGGCGCGATCGTCAATGTCGCCAAGGTGTCGCCGATGCCCAAGGCCGGCAACCAGTGGAACACCTATGACATCACCGCCAAAGGCGGGGAATTCACCGTGATCCTCAACGGCATCAAGACCGTCGACGGCGCCAAGGATGCCAAGCTCGCCAAGGGGCGGATCGCGCTTCAGTACGGCGGCGGCATCGTGAGATTCCGCAAGGTCGAGATCAGGCCGCTCTGATACGCGCGGGCTTCACGAAGTCTGGCTCAAATACAAATGCCAGGCCGGCGCCTCCACATGCGGGGGCGCCAAACTTGTCTGTTCGTGAGCCGGAACGGACATGCCGTAGGGCGCAATAAGCGCAGCGCATTGCGCCGCTCCAACTTTGGCGGCGTCACGCGGCTTTCGCAACGGAATGGCGCAATGCGCTATGCTTATTGCGCCCTGCGGTCCTAGGCGATCCGGCGAGCGGGGCGCCGCGTCGCGGCGCCCCGCCGGCGAGCGCCCTGCGTCCCATGCTCCTCAGATAGATACCGCAGTGGCAACTGCGTCGTCTGCTTCACGCGATCGAGCACCACGTAGGAGTGCACGTGGGCGACGCTGCGGTGCGGCAGGAGCACGTCGTTGAGAATGCGCGACAGGACTTTGAGATCCGGCACCGCCATCTTGACCAGATAGTCCGCATCGCCGGTCAATGAAAATGCCTCCTGCACTTCGTCGATGCCGTCGATCAGCTTTACGAACGCCTGACCACTATCGGGGGACTGCGTCGCCAGGCCGACCTGGATGAACACGAGCACGTCGAGGCCGACCGCCTCGGCCGAGAGCACCGCGCGGTAGCTCTCAATGACACCGGATTGCTCCAGCGCCGCCCGGCGGCGCGAACACTGCGAGGCGGACAGGCCGATCCGCTCGGCCAACTCGTTGTTGGTGAGCCGGCCGTCCTCCTGGAGGGCCTTGAGCAGCTTGATGTCGAATTCATCCATGCAAGTTTATCGCGTAAATTTAGTATATGATGCTCATATCATGCGATATTGGCGGCTGCAACACGCATTTTGCACGCATTTTGCGCTGATGATGCAGTAGAAGCGGGTTCCGAACCCCATGGAGGATAAATGGGCCCGTTTCCGCACAATGCGCCGCCCGCCAGAATCAGCGCGCAAAACCCGGTCGGCACCGACGGGTTCGAGTTCGTCGAATTTGCTCATCCGCAGCCGGTTGAGCTTGCAAAGCTGTTCCGGCGCATGGGCTATGCACCAGTCGCCAGGCACCGGACCAAGAACATCACGGTCTATCGCCAAGGCGACATCAATTTTATTCTGAATGCGGAACCCGGCTCGTTCGCGATCCGTTTCGTTTCCGCCCACGGCCCTTGCGCCCCGTCGATGGCGTGGCGCGTCGTCGATGCAAAGCATGCCTTCGAGCAAGCTGTTAAGCTCGGCGCCGAGCCCTACTCAGGCTCCGACAAGACCCTGGAGGCGCCCGCGATCAAAGGCGTTGGCGATTCGCTGTTGTACTTCGTCGACCGCTATGGAGCCGGAAATTCCCCGTACGCCGCGGAATTCGAATGGATCGGCGAGCCTGATCCGCAGCCCAAGGGGGCGGGCTTTTACTATCTCGATCACCTGACCCACAACGTGAACCGCGGCCACATGGACAAGTGGTTCGCGTTCTATACGAAACTGTTCAACTTCCGGCAAATTCGCTTCTTCGACATCGAGGGCAAGCTCACCGGCTTGTTCTCGCGGGCATTGACGAGTCCATGCGGACGCATTCGCATTCCGATCAACGAGTCGGCCGACGAAAAATCCCAGATCGAAGAATTTCTGCGGGAATATAAGGGCGAAGGCATCCAGCACGTCGCGGTCGGCACTGAAGCGATTTATGACGGGACCGACCGGCTTGCGGCCAACGGCTTGCAATTCATGCCCCGGCCGCCTGATGCCTATTACGAGAAAAGCTTCGCGCGGGTACGCGGCCACACCGAACCGATCGAGCGCATGAAGAAGCATGGAATCCTCATTGACGGCGAGGGAGTGGTCGACGGCGGTGAAACCAAGATCCTGCTGCAGGTTTTCTCCAAGACCGTGATCGGCCCGATCTTCTTCGAGTTCATCCAGAGGAAGGGCGACGACGGCTTCGGCGAGGGAAATTTCAAGGCGCTGTTCGAGTCGATCGAGGAAGACCAGATTCGGCGCGGGGTCCTCACGGCCTAGACTCGAAGACGGTTTCACTCGCGACTATGTTCATGAACGCTAGCCCCGACAGGCAACACGATCCGGAGCAATACCATGGCCCACCGCACGCAGCTTGAACCGTCACGCAAGACCATCGCGGCGCCGCTTGCCGCCGTCTCCTACCAGTCCGGGTTCGGTAACCAGTTCCAGTCGGAAGCCGTTCCGGGCGCGCTGCCGATCGGCCGCAACAGCCCGCAGCGGGCGCCGCTCGGGCTCTATGCGGAGCAGATTTCCGGCACCGCCTTCACGGCGGCGCGCCACGAGAACCGGCGCACCTGGACCTACCGCATCTGGCCGTCGGTGGTGCACAAGCCCTACCGGCGCATCGACAATGGCAAGGTGCGCACCGGCCCATTCAACGAAACCGAGGCGACCCCGTCCCAACTGCGATGGAGCCCGTTCCCGATTCCGCAAGCTCCGACCGATTTTATCGACGGCATCGTCACCATCGGGGGCAGCGGCGGCGCCGCCGACCAGTCCGGCATGGCGGTTCATGTCTATGCCGCCAATTCCTCCATGGCGGAGCGCTATTTCTACAATGCGGACGGCGAGATGCTTATCGTCCCGCAGCAGGGCCGCATGCGCTTCGTCACCGAGCTCGGCATCCTGGACGCGGATAACGGCGAGATCGCCATCATCCCCCGGGGCTTAAGATTTCGCGTCGAGCTGCCGGACGGCCCGTCCCGCGGCTACATCTGCGAGAATTACGGGCAGGCGTTCCGCCTGCCGGAGCTGGGGCCGCTGGGCGCCAACGGCCTTGCCAATGCGCGTGACTTCCAGGCGCCGGTCGCGGCCTACGAAGACAGGCAAGCGCCCTGCACCGTGGTGGCGAAATTCCAGGGTAATCTGTGGGCCGCCGAGAGCCCGCATTCGCCGCTCAGCGTGGTTGCCTGGCACGGCAATTTCGTCCCTTATAAATACGATCTCGCGCGCTTCATGGTGGTCGGCACCATCAGCTTCGATCATCCGGACCCGTCGATCTTTACCGTGCTGACGGCGCCCTCGGATATTGCGGGCACCGCCAACGTCGATTTCGTCATCTTCCCGCCGCGCTGGCTGGTCGGCGAAGATACGTTCCGGCCGCCCTGGTACCATCGCAACGTGATGTGCGAATTCATGGGATTGCTCAAAGGGGTCTATGACGCGAAGGCGGAAGGCTTCCTGCCGGGAGGCGCCAGTCTGCACAACTGCATGAGCGCCCACGGGCCGGATGCCGAAACCTTCGCGCGCGCGAGCACGGCCGAACTCAAGCCGCACAAGCTCGACAACACCTTGGCCTTCATGTTCGAAAGCCGCTTCGCCATGCGGCTCACCCGCTACGCGATGGAGTCCTCGGAGCTGCAGCATGACTACTTCGAGGGCTGGCAGGGCCTGAAGCGCCATTTTCACGAGAAGTAGCGAAGTAGCCCGGATGGAGCCACCGGGTCCGGCCGGAGCCTGCCATCGGGCCGGCCCGATGATAAACTCCGCGAAATCCGGGGCGGCTTTGCAGCAACACGAAACGTTGATCCCGGATTACGTGACCGCTAAGTAGCGGCTCTTCCATCCGGGCTACGACGCCGTGCGGCAGAAAGGACCTTCCCGTGGATACCGTTGCTCCTGCTGTGGCCGGCACGCCGCGCATGCTGCTGCGCATCGAAGGCGCCTGCATATTCGCCGTTGCAATCGTTTTGTATTCGCGACTGGGCGAGAATTGGTGGCTGTTCGCGATCCTATTCCTCGCTCCCGACCTGTCTTTCCTCGGCTATCTGGCGGGAGCGCGCGTGGGCGCGATCGCCTACAATCTGCTGCACACGATCGCCGGCCCGATCCTTCTGGCGCTTGCCGGGCTGTTCGTGCCATACGAGCCGGCCATGGCCATCGCTCTTATCTGGCTTGCCCATTGCGGCTTCGATCGGGCGCTCGGCTACGGTCTGAAGTACGAGGCAGGATTCGGCTTTACCCACCTCGGCCGCATTGGACGCGCAGCTTGATGATAGGCATCGACCACACCCACGACCTGGCGCTGAAAAGTTTCATTGCCAGCGCCAATGTGCCAGGATGCGATTTTCCCATTCAGAATCTGCCCTATGTGGCGTTCCGTCGTCACCGCGCCGGCGAACCGCGGATCGGCGTCGCTATCGGGGATGAGATTCTCGATATCGCCGCGGTTGCGGATCTCCTGGACGGTGCGGCATGGCATGCTGGCGCAGCCTGTGCGGTTCCACATCTGAATGATGTGATGAGGCTGGGGCCGACGTACTGGGCAGCGTTACGTTCCGGATTGTCACAACTCCTGAGCACCGCCGACGCGGACCAGCAGTCCCGGGTCGAACACAATCTGACGCCGATCGCGGCCGCGGAATTTTTTGTTCCAGTGCAAATCGGCAACTTCACGGATTTCTTTGCCTCGATCTTCCACGCCACCAATACGGGCCGGCTATTCCGCCCCGACAATCCGCTGCTGCCGAACTACAAATATGTCCCTGTCGCCTATCACGGCCGCGCCTCCTCGGTGCAGGTCAGCGGCGTTCCGGTGCGGCGGCCGTCGGGCCAGACCAAGCGCAGCGAGGATATTGCGCCCGTCTATCGGCCGGCGCGCAGCCTCGACTATGAGTTGGAACTCGGCTTCTACATCGGCCGGCGCTCGACGCTCGGGATGCCGGTGCCGATTGCCGACGCCGGCGCGCACGTGTTCGGCTATTGCCTGCTCAACGACTGGTCGGCGCGCGACATCCAGGCATGGGAAGCCCAGCCGCTCGGCCCGTTCCTCGCCAAGAACTTTGCTACGTCGGTATCGCCTTTCGTGGTCACCGCGGCGGCGCTGGCGCCGTTCCGGACCGCGGCCTTCGCGCGGCCCGCAGGCGATCCGGCGCCCCTGCCCCATCTTACCGCCCCGCAGGATCAGACAGCGGGCGGCCTCGATATCACCCTGGAGGTTTATATTCTTTCGACAAAAATGCGCGAGGAGGGCACGCCGCCGTTTCGTCTCAGCCGCGGTTCGTTCGCGCAAGTCTACTGGACGGTCGCCCAGATGGTTGCCCACCACACCAGCAGCGGCTGCAATCTCGAAATCGGCGATCTGATGGGCTCCGGCACGGTGTCGGGCCCGGAGCCGGACAGCTGGGCGAGCCTCCTGGAACTCAGTAAGGGCGGCCGCGAGGCAGTCGCTCTGCCGAACGGCGAGACGCGCCGGTTTCTCGAGGACGGCGACGAGGTCATCTTCCGCGGCCACTGCGAGCGCGCGGGCTTCGCCCACATCGGTTTCGGCGAATGCCGCGCCATCATCGAGCCTGCGTTAGAACAGGTGTAGGGGCGTAGTACGGGCGAAAACTCCTCGGCCGTTTCGACACAGCGAGATAGAACGATGATAACGGCGATCCCGCATCGGCGGCCATTTCTCGGCAAACTCCAAACCTCCGTCCTCAAGCGGCGCGTTCGCTTAGTCCGATGGCTCGCGCATATGCAGGGACGTAGCAAGGCCCCCATGGCTTGCAGGTATTTCGGTGCGGATTTCGTCATCATGCCGGGCGAAGTGATCGCTGACGAGATTGCCATCAAGCGATACGAGTGGTGGGAGCTCACGATGATGCTGATGGCATGCCGGCGATATCGGCCTGACATGTTCATCGACGTGGGAGCGAATATTGGACTCTACACGTGCGTATTAGGCAGAGCGCAAGCGGCGCCGAGGCTGCTGGCCTTTGAACCGGACGGCCAGAACTTTGCGCGGCTATCGGAAAATATCGAACGCAACGGCTTGGCTGGTGTCGCTGCTGCACGTCCCGTCGCAGTAGGCGCTGCCAGAGGCAATGCATCGCTCGTACCAGGAACTCCTGAAAATTCCGGATTACCAAAGCTCGATGATGACGGCGTTGTGAGCGTTGAAGTGATCGCCCTGGACGACGAACTCGACATCCGAAACGGCACGATTTGCATAAAAATCGACGTCGAGGGCTACGAACTTGAAGTCCTCGCCGGAGCCGTCAATCTGTTTCGGTCAAACGGTGGATATGCGCAAATCGAGTGCCACGGCGATGAACACGCGGCCGCGATAACCAAAATCATGAGCAGGCACGGCTGGCAATTTATTGATCATTACGATCTGAACCTGCTATTCGCGTGTCATCCGCTCGGACGTCATTAACGCGCCACACCGCAATCACGGCGCGGTACGCGCGAGCGCTGAATGCCGCGCTCAATGTGCCTCCTCCCAATTGTCGGCTGCGTGTGCGTCGACGTGAAGGGGCAAAGCAAGTGCAACGGCCGGCAGCGGCGCCTCTTCCATGACTCGTTTGATCACCGGGATGGTGCGGTCGATCTCGCCTTCCGGAACCTGAAATACGAGTTCGTCATGGACCTGCAGCAGCATCTGGGCCGCCAGGCGCTGCTGCGCCAGCGCTTCGTCCATGCGCACCATGGCGCGGCGGATGATGTCCGCGGCGGTGCCTTGCAGGCGCGCATTGACGGCGGCGCGCTCGTTGAAGGAGCGGATCGACGGGTTCGATGCGGTGATGTCCGGGTAATGGCATTTGCGGCCGAACAGCGTCGTCACATAGCCGTTCTGCCGGCAGGCCTCTTTGCTTGCGTCCATGAAGGCGCGGATGCCGGGAAAGCGCTCGAAGTATTTCTTGATATACGCGCCGGCCTCCTCACGCGGGATGCCGAGCTGGTTGGCGAGACCGAACGCCGAGATGCCGTAGATGATGCCGAAATTGATCGCCTTGGCCCGGCGGCGCACCTCGCCCGGCATGTTTTTCACCGGAACGCCGAACATCTCGCTCGCCGTCAGGGCATGAATGTCGGTACCCTCCCGGAACGCGCGCTTGAGCGCCTCAATGTCGGCGATTTCGGCGAGGAGTCGCAGTTCGATTTGCGAATAATCGGCCGATACGAGCTTGGTGCCGGGCGTCGCGATAAAAGCGCGCCGGATCTTGCGGCCCTCCTCGGTGCGGATCGGGATGTTCTGCAGATTGGGATCGAATGAGGAGAGCCGTCCGGTCGTGGTGGAGGCTAGCGCATAATTTGTATGCACCCGGCCGGTATCGGGGTTGACGAACGATGGCAGAAGGTCCGTATAGGTCGAGCGCAGCTTGCTGATCTGCCGCCATTCGAGGATCTTGGTCGGCAGCAGATGGCCCTCCTCGGCAAGGTCATCGAGCACGGATGCGGAGGTGGACCAGGCTCCGGTCTTGGTTTTTCGTGCGCCCGGAAGTTTCATTTTGCCGAACAGGATGTCGCCGAGCTGCTTCGGGCTGCCCGGATTGAGCGGCTCGCCCGCGATGTCCTGAATCTCCGCTTCGAGCGCGCCGGTCTTTTGTGCGAAATCGCCCGATAGCCGCGACAGCACGTCGGTGTTGATCGAGATGCCGCGTTGTTCCATGCGGGCGAGGACCGGCACCAGCGGACGCTCCAACGTCTGGTAGACTGTCGCCACGTGTTCCGCCACGAGGCGGGCGCTCAGGAGCCGCCAGACGTGCAGGCTGACGTCAGCCGTCTCCGCGCAGATACCGCAGGCGCGCGTAACCTCGATGGTTTCGAGCGGCGCCTGCGCCCGCCCCTTCCCGACGATGTCGGCCATGTTGAGCATGTCGTGGCCGAGATGCCGCTGCGACAGCTCTTCGAGGCCGTGGCCGCTGCGCCCGGCATCGAGCACGTAAGACATCAACATCACGTCGTCGATCGATCTCAGCGAAATGCCGTACCGATCGAGCACTAAGGTGTCGTGCTTCAAATCGTGGCCGACCTTGAGGACGCCGGGGTTTTCGAACATCGGCTTGAGTCGAGCGAGGGCCTCACGCTCGGGTACTTGGCCAGCCGCGAGACCGCCGGCGGCGAGCAGGTCATTGGCATCGCGGTGACCGAGCGGCACATACGCCGCCTGGTTGGGGGCAAGCGCGAGCGACACGCCGATCAATGCAGCGATCATCGGGTCGGCAGATGTGGTGACCAGATCGACCGCAACCACCCCCTGATCCTTCGCCTGCGCAATCCACTGTCCGAGCGTGTCGACGTCGCGGATGGTTTGATAGCCGGCGCGATCGACTTTCCGGCCGGAAATTTCGGCGAGACGTTGGCGCACGAGCCCGAGCGGCGTCGTCGCCTCCGGTCGCAAGCTGGCCGCGCGCTTGCGGTCGGACGCGACCGGCGGCAGGGCAAGCGATAGCTGACGGGCGGAGGTCGTTGCGGCTGCGGCCGGGGCTGCTTCGTCGACCGCAGGAGCGGGCGCCGGTTCAGCCGTGGTTGCTTCCGCGCGATCTGCGCGCAGAGCGGGGTCCGGGTCGATCGCATTTGGATCGATTCCCATGGCCTCGCCGACCCGCTTGGTCAGGTTGGTGAACTCCATGGCCTTCAGGAACGCGATCAGCGTCTTGGGATCGCGCCCATCGAGCGGCAAATCTTCCAGCGGACATTTCAATTCCACCTGGTCGTCGAGCAGCACGAGGCGCTTCGACATGCGGGCCTGCTCGGCGAACTCGATCAAGGATTGCCGACGCTTCTCCTGCTTGATCTCGACAGCCCGCGCCAGCAAGGTTTCGAGATCGCCGTATTCGCCGATCAGTTGTGCTGCCGTCTTGACCCCGATTCCCGGCACCCCAGGTACGTTGTCGGTGGGATCGCCGATCAGGGCCTGGACGTCGGGGACCTTCTCGGGCGGTACGCCGAACTTTTCGGCAACCTCCGCCGCGCCGATACGGCGCTCATTGCCGGGCATCGGATCGAACATCATGACGCCGGGGCGCACCAGTTGCATGAGGTCCTTGTCGCCGGCGATGATCGACACGTCGGCGCCCGCCTTCAGGGCGACGCGCGCATAGGTCGCGATCAGGTCGTCGGCCTCGAAACCTTCCTGCTCGATCGGGATCAGGCCGAAAGCGCGGACCGCATCGCGCATCAGCGGGAACTGCGGCACCAGTTCGTCCGGCGGGTCCGGGCGGTGGCCCTTGTAGTCAGAGTAGATCTGGTTGCGGAAGCTGGTGCCGGAGTAGTCGAAAACCACCGCCACATGGGTCGGCATGACCCCGTTGAGACCCTCGCGCAACAGTTTCCACAACATATTGCAGAAAGTGAGCACCGCCCCCGTCGGCACGCCGTCCGAGCGCGTAAAGCTGCGGCCGCGGCTCTGCGCAGCCTTGAACATGGCGAAATACGCGCGAAAGATGAACGACGACCCGTCGATCAGAAAGACATGGTCGCCCTTCTTCAGCTTGCGCGGCGCGACGGCTGTGGACATGGGCTTCTGCGTATGTATGGCGTCGCCCTCGCCATACCACCCTATGCCCGGTGCGGAAAGCCTACTTGGGGACGGATGTGGCGGCTGGAGCGTGTCTTTTGTGCGTGCAAAGCAACAAAGGCCCTCATCCTGAGGAGCCGACCGAAGGTCGGCGTCTCGAAGGATGGCCGCGGGCAGGGCCGAGCCCGTGGCCATCCTTCGAGACGCGCGCTAAAGCGCGCTCCTCAGGATAAGGGCCGAGTTATCTGATACGCAGGTGTCAACGATCGAAATATCCTCTCATGACCGCACTCCCCCCGCTTCCGATCGATGGCGCCACGCCGGACCTTGTGGCCGCGCTGGCACGGGTCACGACGGCTGTGCTGGTCGCCCCGCCGGGTGCGGGCAAGACGACGCGGGTTCCGCTCGTGCTAGCGGCCGAGCCGTGGGCGGCCGATAAGAAAATCCTGGTTTTGGAGCCCCGGCGGTTGGCCGCGCGCGCGGCGGCCGCCCGTATGGCGAAGACGCTCGGCGAGAAAGTCGGCGACACCGTCGGCTACCGGGTCCGTTTCGGCACCATGGTCTCGAAGCGGACCCGCGTAGAGGTCATTACGGAGGGCATCTTTACCGGCCTCATCCAGGACGATCCGTCGCTCGACGGGGTTGGCGCCGTGCTGTTCGATGAGTTCCACGAGCGATCTCTCGATGCCGATCTCGGCTTGGCGCTTGCGCGCGACGCCCAGCAGGCCCTGCGCGAGGATTTGCGGCTGCTGGTGATGTCGGCCACGATCGATGGCGCGCGTATCGCCGCGGCCCTGGGCGATGCGCCGGTGATCGCGCGCGAGGGCAGGGCGTTCGCGGTCGAAACGCGCTATCTCGGCCGCGATCCCGTAAGGCCGATCGAGCCGCAGGTCGCGGATGCCGTGCTGCGGGTGCTGCGGGCCGAAACAGGGTCGATTCTGGCATTTCTCCCGGGCGCTGCCGAAATCCGCCGTTGCGAAACCATGGTGCGGGAGCGCTGTGCCGACCCTGCCGTCGACGTGTTCGCACTTCACGGCACGCTCGACTTTGACGCCCAGGACCGCGCCATTGCGCCGGCGCCGGCCGGCAGGCGCAAGGTCGTGCTGGCGACCTCGATTGCCGAAACCTCGCTTACCATCGAGGGCGTGCGGGTCGTGGTCGATTCCGGGCTCGCCCGCGTGCCGCGTTACGAGCCCGATGTCGGGCTCACCCGCCTCGAAACCGTACGCGTATCGCGCGCCGCAGCGGATCAACGCCGTGGCCGCGCCGGCCGTATCGAGCCCGGCGTCTGCTATCGGCTATGGGACGAACCGCAGACCGCGGCGCTCGAAGCCTATGCGCAGCCGGAAATCCTCGCCGCCGATTTATCCTCGCTGGTGCTCGAACTCGCGCAGTGGGGCGTCGCCGATCCGGCAAAGCTCGTTTTTCTCGACGCGCCGCCGGCGCCGGCGCTCAATGAAGCCCGCGCTCTTTTGGCTGCCCTCGGCGCCATCGACGGCGCCGGCCGCATCACGGAGGAAGGCAAGCTCCTCAATCGCCTGCCGCTCCCGCCGCGCCTCGCCCGCATGGTGGTGGACGCAAGCCGGGAGGGCGCGGGTTCCCTGGCGGCCGAGATCGCCGCCGTGCTGACGGAACGCGGCCTCGGCGGCAACGACGTCGATCTGCGGCACCGCATCGATTCGCTGCGCCGCGACCGCTCGATGCGAGCCACGGAAGCGCGGCGTATGGCCATGCGGTGGGCCGAGATGGCATCTCCCTCGCCCGGCGCTGGGTCTCCCTCTCCCCGCTTGCGGGGAGAGGGTCGGGGTGAGGGGGCCTCTCCACACGCTCGGACTCGCAGAGAGGTCCCCTCACCCGGCGCGCAAGAACGCGCCGATCTCTCCCCGCAAGCGAGGAGAGGTGAAAACGTGCCCCCCGGCGCCATCCTGGCCCTCGCCTATCCGGAGCGGATCGCCAAGAATCGCGGCGCGGCTGCGGGGGCATTCCTCCTGGCCAATGGCCGCGGCGCCTACGTCGATCCAGCCTCGCCGCTGGCACGGGAACCATTCCTGGCAGTAGCCGAGCTGGTTGGCAGCGCCGCGCAGAGCCGCGTCACGCTCGCGACCGCGATCGACCTTGCCGACGTTGAAATGCGTTTTGCCGACCGGATCGAGGCCGCCGAGGAGGTCACCTGCGACGCCAAGACATTGACTCTGCGGGCGAGGAGATCGCGCCGTCTCGGGGCGATCGTGCTGAGCGAGCAACCCCTTGCCGTGACGCCGAACGGTGCAACCGCAAAACTGCTCCTCTCCGCGATCCTGCAAGCTGGGCTCGACCGTTTGCCGTGGACGAAGGCCGTGCGGCAATGGCGCGACAGGGTGCAATTCCTGCGGCGCGCCGAGGGCGCCGAATGGCCGGACGTGTCCGACGCAGCGCTCGCGTCAACCGCCGAGGCTTGGCTCGCGCCGCTGTTGGCCGGCAAGACCTCGCTTGACACCCTGACAGCATCGGAATTCGAACATGCGCTGCATGATTTGTTGCCGTACAACCTGCGTCGTCGCCTGGAGATCGAGGCGCCGACTCATTTCGATGCACCGTCCGGATCGCGGGTGCCGATCGACTATGAAGCGGAGGAAGGCCCCAAGCTCGCAATCCGCGTGCAAGAGTTGTTCGGGCTCTCTCGCCACCCGGCGATCGCCGCAGGCCGCGTGCCGCTGGTGATCGCGTTGCTGTCGCCGGCGCACCGTCCCGTGCAGGTGACGCGCGACCTGCCGCAATTCTGGCGCGGCAGCTATGCGGCGGTCAGGTCCGAAATGCGCGGGCGCTATCCGCGCCACCCCTGGCCGGACGACCCTATTTCAGCGCCGGCCACGCGGCGCGCCAAGCCGCGGGGAACTTAGCTTTGCGGCCGGCGGCGGGTGGGCTATGTGCTTGGCGCCCGCAACATCAGTTCGAGGTCCGGATGTACCCCACCCCAAAGCCCGCCCTGTCTCCCAATACATACGCCTTTGAATCCGAGCCTATGGTCAAGGCCACCGGCTTTCGCGAATACGACGCGCGATGGCTGTTCGAGAAAGAAATCAACCTGATGGGCGTGCAGGCGTTGGGCATGGGATTGGGAACCCTCATCCATCAGATGAACGTGCCGCCTGAGATCGTCACCGGCCACGATTTCCGCAGCTACTCGGCATCGATCAAATACGCGCTGATTTCCGGCCTGATGGCGGCGGGATGCAAGGTCCATGATATCGGGCTTGCCCTGACCCCGATGGCGTATTTTGCCCAGTTCGATCTCGACCTGCCGTGTGTCGCGATGGTGACAGCCTCTCACAATGACAATGGCTGGACCGGGGTGAAGATGGGCGTAAGCCGGCCGCTCACCTTCGGTCCGGACGAAATGACGCGTCTCAAGGACATCGTGCTTGGGGCACACTTCGATTTGCGCGGCGCCGGCTCCTATCGGTTCGTCGAGAACTTTCCGGCCCGTTACATCGCCGATCTCACCAACCGGCCAAAGCTCAAGCGCCGCCTCAAGGTGGTCGCGGCATGCGGCAACGGCACCGCAGGGGCATTTGCGCCGGGTGTGCTGGAGGCAATCGGCTGCGAGGTGGTTCCCCTCGATTGCGCGCTCGATCACACCTTCCCGCGCTACAATCCCAACCCTGAAGATATGAAAATGCTGCACGCGATCCGGGATGCGGTGCTCGCGAACCATGCCGACGTTGGCCTCGGCTTCGATGGCGACGGCGACCGCTGCGGCGTGGTTGACGATGAGGGCGAAGAGATTTTTGCCGATAAGGTCGGCGTCATGCTGGCGCGCGACATCTCGACTTTGCATCCCGGTGCGACATTCGTCGTCGACGTCAAATCGACCGGCCTGTTCGTGACCGACCCGGTGCTACGGCGCAACGGCGTCAAGGCCGACTACTGGAAGACCGGCCATTCCTACATGAAACGGCGCACCCACGAAATCGGTGCGGTTGCCGGGTTCGAAAAATCGGGCCACTTCTTTTTCAACAAGCCGTTCGGTCGCGGCTTCGACGACGGCCTTATCTCGGCGCTCGCGATCTGCGATATGCTTGATCGCAACCCGGACAAGAAAATGTCCGAACTGAAAAATGCGCTGCCCAAGACCTGGCAATCGCCCACCATGTCGCCGCACTGCGCCGACGAAACGAAATATGGCGTGGTCGATCAGGTGGTAAAGCACTTCAAGGCCGTGCAATCCGAGGGCGCGACCGTGGCGGGGCAGCCGATCCGCGATCTGGTAACCGTCAACGGCGTACGCGTCACGGTTGAGGACGGCACCTGGGGCTTAGTCCGCGCCTCTTCCAATAAGCCGGAACTGGTGGTCGTGGTGGAGAGCCCGGTGTCGGATGTCCGCATGCGCGACATGTTCAAGGCGCTCGATGGCGTGTTGCGCACACACAAGGAGGTCGGCGCCTACAACCAAACGATATGAACCCCGTGCCAACTCTACGCAGAGACGAATCGTATGTTGCGGCGCAGTGAATGGTTTACATTGTTAAGCTTTTCCGTTTAGCCTTTGATTCGTCGTCAACAACCGAAAGGAGGTGATCCAGTGTCTCATTGTCAATTGCCGCGTTCACCGGCAGCCGTGAGCTGGATTCTTGCCTCTACCGAGGTCCAGGCCGCGTGACATCACGCGTCACGGTCCGTTCGCCGGACCGCGGTTCGACAATGGAAGGGCCGCCCGCAAGGGCGGCCCTTCTCGTTTGAAAATCACCCTTCAGCGTCATGCCCGCGCTTGTCGCGGGCATCCACGCCTTTCTTGCGGGCTTTCGGCTAAAGACGTGGATGGCCGGGACAAGCCAGGACAAGCCCGGCCATGACTCCGAGTAAATGGCCCCGATATGACCTGAGCGGGCGATGACACATGAAGTCGTCATTCCATCCGAACAAAAACCGCTCTAAATCAGCGCCGTGAAAGAGACATATCGGATCCGGAATTGAGATGGCCGCCCCGCTGCTCCAGCTCAACGGCATCGCTCTGACCTTTGGCGGTACGCCGCTCTTTGAAGGCGTCGATCTTATGGTCTCGGCCGGCGAGCGCCTGTGCCTCGTCGGCCGCAACGGATCGGGCAAGTCCACGCTGCTCAAGATCGCGGCCGGCCTCGTCGAGCCCGACAGCGGCACGACGTTCCGCAAGCCTGACGCGACCATTCGCTACCTGCCGCAGGAGCCGGATTTTTCCGGCTTTGTCAGGGTGTCGGACTATGTGGAGGCAGGTCTTGGGCCTAATGACGACCGCAACGCGCCGCGCTATCTGATGGAGCAACTCGGACTACGCGGCGAGGACAATCCCGCCGAGCTATCGGGCGGTGAAGCGCGTCGCGCGGCGCTGGTGCGCGCGCTGGCGCCGTCGCCCGATATCCTGCTCCTGGACGAACCCACCAACCACCTGGACCTTCCGGCCATCGAGTGGCTTGAGGGCGAACTCGCCGGCCGGAACGGAGCGCTCGTCATCATCAGCCACGACCGGCGCTTTCTTGCCAATCTTTCCCGGGTCACGGTTTGGCTCGACCGCGGGAAGGTGCGCCGCATCGAGCGCGGATTTGCGGCGTTCGAGACCTGGCGCGACGACGTTCTGGCCGAGGAAGAGCGTGAGCGGCACAAGCTCGACCGCAAGATCGAGGCCGAAGAGCATTGGATGCGCTATGGCGTCACCGCCCGGCGCAAACGCAACATGCGCCGCGTCGCCGGCCTTGCGGCCTTGCGCCAAAGCCGGCGCGACGCCCGGCGTGCGGCCGGCACGGTCGCGATGTCGGCCGCCGAAGCGGAGCGCTCGGGAGCATTGGTGATCGAAGCGAGCGGCGTTTCGAAAAGCTATGGCAGCTCGCCTGTGGTGGCCGATTTTTCCGCCCGCATCCTGCGCGGCGACCGCATCGGCATTGTCGGCCCCAATGGCAGCGGCAAGACGACGCTCGTTCATCTTCTCACCGGTGCGCTCGCGCCGGACAGCGGCAGCGTGCGGCTCGGCGCCAACCTGCAAATGGCAACCCTCGACCAGGGCCGCGAAAGCCTCGATCCGGATTGGACCGTCAGCGAAGCCCTTACCGGCGGACGCGGCGACACCGTCATGATCGGCGGCCGGGCCAAACACGTCGTCAGCTACATGCGTGACTTCCTGTTCGCGCCCGAGCAGGCGCGCACGCCCCTGCGGGTTCTCTCCGGCGGCGAGCGTGGCCGGCTGATGCTGGCGCGGGCGCTGGCGAAGCCGTCCAACGTTCTCGTGCTCGACGAGCCCACCAATGATCTCGATCTCGAAACGCTCGACGTGCTGGAAGAGATGATCGGCGATTATGCCGGCACGGTGCTTCTCATCAGCCACGATCGCGACTTTCTCGACCGCGTCGTCGATAGCGTTATCGTGCCGGAAGGAAACGGCAAGTGGCTCGCATACGCGGGCGGATATACGGACATGCTGGCGCAGCGCGGCGATGATGTGCGCAAGACAGGCGCCAAGCCAACTGTGAAAACGGTCGTACCGATTGAGGCTAAAGTCCCACGAACGGCGGCCGGGCTGGTCAAGCGGAAGCTCAACTTCAACGAAAAGCATGCGCTCGAAACGCTGCCGGGCAAGATCGCAACGCTTGAGGCCGAGATCGGGCGACTGCAGACCGTGTTGGCCGACACGACACTCTATGCGCGAGATCGCGTCGCTTTCGATCGGGCATCATCCGCCATGACGGCGATGCAGTCCGAACTCGCAGCGGCGGAGGAGCGCTGGCTTGAGTTGGAGCTTAAGCGTGACGAGATCGAAAATGCGTGAGTTTCGCAGCAATGCATCTGCGCGGTCTTGTTCGGCGCAATCATCGGTACTCAGCAGCAGGAGAAATGATATAGGCACTGCGGCAGGCGCGTGCATGCGAATGTATTGGCAAGGACTTCAATCGTGATCGATCTCTACACCTGGACGACGCCCAATGGCCGCAAGGCTTCCATCGCACTCGAGGAACTCGGCATTCCCTACGAGACGCATGCGGTCGATATCGGCAAGGATGAGCAGTTCAAGCCGGAGTTTCTCAAGATCAGCCCCAACAATCGCATTCCAGCCATCGTCGACCGCGATAACAACTTCAGCCTGATGGAGTCGGGTGCGATCCTGCTTTATCTCGCCGAGAAGGCCGGCAAGCTGTTGCCGACCGACCCGCTCAAGCGCTACCGCGTGATCGAATGGCTGATGTGGCAGATGGGCGGCCCCGGCCCGATGTTCGGACAAGTCCATCACTTTGTGAAATACAATAAGGGCAAAGCGCCTTACGCGGAGGAGCGCTATCTCAAAGAAGCCAAACGCCTGTATGGCGTCCTCGATCGTCGACTGGCCGACCACGAATTCGTTGCCGACGACTATTCGGTGGCTGACATTGCGACCTGGCCTTGGGTTTCGCGCTTCGACTGGCAGACCATCGATCTCAACCAATTCCCCAACGTCAAACGCTGGTACGTCACGATCGCCAATCGCCCGGCCGTGCGAAAAGGCTATGACGTGCCGAAGAAGGTGCAGGAAATACCGATGCCGTGAATCCTGGGAGCGCGGGCGTCTCGCCCGCTTCTTTCTCGTGCGGACGTCCGCAGAGCGGGCGGGACGCCCGCGGTCCGTCCATCCTACCAGCTCACTTCGAATCCCGCTGCAGCCCAAACGTGACGCGCATCGGGTGCCGTCAACACCGCGATGAACGCACGCGCTGCATCGGGAAGGCTGGATCGCGCCGACACCCCGGCCGCGTAGGCGGTGGCCTGGCCATATGGCGACGGCAGCGGCCCGAGGACGCGAACGCTGTTTCCCTGCAACAGTTCCGGAATGAACGTCATCGCGAGGTCCGCCTCGCCGCGGCCGACCGCGTCGGCAGCCGCCCCGCCGCTTTTCTGCGCCACGGTCTTGGCGGCAACCATCTCGGCGATGCCGATGCGCCCGAAGAGCTCACGCAAGTAGATGCCGGCCGTGCCGCCCACCGCCGGGTCGCTCAGCGCGATTGCGCGCGCGGCCGTCAATGCATCCTTGAAGCCGCCAGCCGTCGAGATATCGGGCGCCGGCGCGCCCTCGCGAATAGCTATGCCGATCGGTGCGTGGGCGATAGCGGCACGGCTGCCGGATACGAGCGCGCCGGACGTAAGAAGCGCATCGACCGCCGGCGCGGCAAGAATCAGCACATCCGCAGTCTCGCCCGCCGCAAGGCGCGCCTGCAGCGCGCCCATGGGCTCGAACAGGATGTCAGGCGCCGCCCCTGAATCCTCCGCGAACCGCTGCGACAGGCTCGTGACCGCCACGTGCATGGAGCGCGCACAGAACACCTTTAACATTCCGGCACCCACTTCATGCCGTCAAAGTCGGCGGCCCTTTCGAGGGGGCCGCCGCAAACACGAAAATCATTTCTTGGCGTATTTCATGACCCGCTTCGGTCCGACCTCGGCGCCGTAGATGTTGCCCTGAGTATCGGCCGTGACGCCTTCGGCGGCGCTGGTGCCGGTGGCGTTCTCGTCGGGATCCGGAATGAAAGCCGTCACCTTGCCGTCCTTGGCGCTGCCGACCCGGATGCCGCGCTTCCAGTCGGTGCGGGTCTTGTTGACCGAGCCCGACTCCGAATCCGCCACATAGATGACGTCGTTCTTGTCGATGTAGACGCCGCTCGGGCGGCTGAACTGCGCCCATTGGTCGATGAAGTTGCCGTCCTGATCGAAGATCTGGATACGGTTATTGCCGCGGTCGCCAAGAAACAGCCGGCCGCGCGAGTCCATCGCCAGCGTGTGCGGGCCGTCGATCTCGCCGGGCGCGCTACCCTTCATGCCCCAGGTCTTTATGAATTTTCCGGTCTTGTCGAACTTGACGATGCGGGCGTTGGTGTTCCCGCCGTGACCATCGGCAACGAAAATATCGCCATTGGGCGCGACCAGCGTTGCGGAGGGCGCGTTGAATTCGTCCGGGCCGCTGCCCGCAACGCCGGGCTTGCCGAAGGTCATCAGCAGCTTGCCGTCGGGGCTGAACTTGAAGACCTGGTGGCCCTTGCCTTCCTTGCCGAGCCCGTCCGTCACCCAGACATTTCCTTCAGGGTCGACGGAGAGGCCGTGCGGAAACAAGATGAGGCCGGCGCCGAAACTCTTCACGAGCTTGCCGGTCTCGTCGAATTTGAGGATCGGATCGAGGGTTGAACCGTCGCAGCCGACTTGTACCCCGGGACGCCCGACCTGGGACGGCGGCGCGAAGGCGCCGCAGCGTTCCGCCACCCAGACGCTTTTGCCGTCGCGGTCGATGCCGATGCCCGCCGTCGAGCCCCAATTGCGGCCCTCCGGCAATTTTCCGAACGGTGCTCCGCCGTAAGGATTGGGAAGCGAATTGGTCGGCTCGACGGCCTGGGAATAGACGGCGCCGGCCGCAAGCGCAAACACCGCCAAAGCGCCGAAGCGAGCCAGGCGGATGGTGAATTTGCCTCCCTTGAGATCAGACATGTTGGCGTCTCCCTTGATTTTCATTGATTGTGGCGTCAGGGCAACGGAGCCCCGAGCGTCTCCCGATCGTTGGCAGCGATCTCGATGATGAGCTTCTTCAAGATGGCTTCGGCAAAGCTTTCATAACTGTCGGCCGGAACCATGACGGCGCCGGGTCCGCCAATGACATTTTCGAAATAATAGGTATCGAGATCGGGTTCGACCGAGAGGATCGGCAGGCCGTTGATGGTGATGCCGTCGCGCACCGCCTCGTCCCGGGCTATCCGCGCCGGCCGGCCGATATTGTTGGCGCCGTCGCCGGACACATCGATGGTGCGCCGCGTCGCCGTGAACGGGCTCTGGGCCAGGATCAGCCGCGAATAGTCGATCGCGCCGCTGATCGAGGTGCCGCCGCCGAACAGCTTGCGGGGCGTGTTCTCGATGGCAGAGGCGAGCGCCTCTGCCGAGGCCTCGTCCTTGACCACCATCCATGGCACCACATGGACTTGCAGGCGCGGGCCGGTCCACTGGTGCATGGTGACGGCGATCGCCTGGGAGATGCCGGAGCGGATGGCGGCAAGGACGCGCGGATTGCGGAACGCCGACGCATAGCCCTGCTTCTGGAGATCGAAGCGGCGCATGCTCACGCTGCCGGACGCATCGACGGCGAGCACGAGTTGAACGTCAACCTGCACCTCCGCCGCGAGGGTCGCAGTCGGGCCCGCCAGCAGTACCGCCACCGCACCTGCCGTAACGGCCCTGCGTGTCGGAATCAGGCGACCAGGATAAGAGTTCGTGCGCTTGTGCATCTCGTTCGGCCCCGCGGAAGATATCGCAACAGTAGCTGAAATTCCGGTTCCCTGGAATGGCACTTTGTTGACCGGCTCCGGCCGGCCCCGTTGGCTTTGCCCACCCGACCGTGTGATGTAGACTGGCGCAAAGCCGCCGTGCCCCCTACCCTCCCCCGCGCGTGGGGGTAGGGAGGGGCATGCGCCGTCGCAAAGGGAGGGATTCATGGCACAATGCAACGGTTCGATCCGCGTCGCGCTGCTGGCCGGCAGCATGCTCGCTGTCGCAGTTCCGGCCTTGGCCGCCGAGGTCACCACACAACGGCTCCTCAATCCCGACAAAGAGCCGCAGAACTGGCTGATGAACCATCGCAGCTACGACGGCCAGCGCTTCTCTCCGCTCGCGCGTATCAACAAGGGCAACGTCAAGGGACTGCGGCTCGCCTATGCGGTGCCGCTCGGCGGCAGCGGCGCCATGGAAGTCATCCATGCGACGCCGCTGGTGGAAGACGGCTTTCTCTACATCACCGACGGCTGGGGCGTGCTTTACAAGATCGACGTCACCTCGGGCGATGTCGTCTCGTCATCACGACCGCCAACTACCCGGCGCGCGTCATTGCGACCGACAAGATCAGCGGCAAGGTCGTGTGGGAAACCAACATGATGTTCGGCGAGCCGGAACTGCGCTTGACCAGCGCGCCCCTCGCCATCAAGGACAAGCTCATCGTGGGCGCCGCCGGCGGCGATCGCGGCGTGCGCGACTGGATCGCCGGGCTTGATGCCGCGAGCGGCAAGGTGCTTTGGCGCAAATACGTCATCCCGGCGCCGGGCGAACCGGGCAGCGAAACCTGGAAGGGCAGCACCAACGCCTGGCAGACCGGCGGCGCCGCCATGTGGGTCACCGGAACTTACGATCCCGACACCAACCAGACCATCTGGGGCACCGGCAACCCCGTCCCGATGTTCGATCCGTTCTACCGGCCGGGCGATAATCTCTACACCAACAGCGCGATTTCCTGGGACCCCGACACCGGGGCGATGAACTGGTACTTCCAGTACACGCCGGGCGACATGTGGGACTACGACGAGGTCGGGACTCACATCCTGATCGACGGCCAGGTTGCGGGGCAACCGCGCAAGCTCGTCACCCATTCCGCCCGCAACGGCTTCCTCTACACCATGGATCGCCACAACGGCCAGATCATCGGCGCCAACCCCTACATGGAGGTCAACTGGACCAAGGGCATCGACCAGAAGACCGGCAAGCCGCTTGACTACGATCCCACCAAGGACATCCAGACCTACGCGGGCGTCGGCAACCTCACGCCCGGCGCGCCACTCAAGAAGGTGTGCCCCTCCCAGGCCGGCGGCAACAATTACTGGCCGTCGTCCTACAGCCCCGGCACCAAGCTCATGTACATCCCGGCCCTGACGGCCTGCGTGAACATTTCCATCGACCGTGAGAAGCACAACGCCCAGCGGGGCTGGAACGGCGGGCTGAGCCAGACCGACGAGCGCTTCGAGAGCAATCTTACGGCGGTCGATCCTCTGACCGGCGACGTAAAGAAGAGCGTGCACCTGCGCTACCCGAACTATTCGGGAACGCTCGCGACCGCCGGCGGGCTCGTCTTCCTCGGGCTCTTGGACGGCACCGTCGCGGCCTACGACGATGCCACCTTGGACGAGCTGTGGAAGGTCAACATCGGCACCGGCTTCTGCGCGCCGCCGATGACGTTCGAGGTCAACGGCAAGCAGTACCTCGCCATCGCGTCGGGCCTGAGCGCGCCCGCGCGGGCGAAGCTCGTCAACACGCCGGAGCTGAAGGAGATCCGCAACTCGACGGTACTGTACGTCTTTGCGCTGTAAGCCGCGCTTGTAGCCCGGATGGAGCCAACGGGTCCGGCCTCCGGCCGGCCCGATGGTAAACTCAGCGTAATCCGGGGAAAGCCTTACCGCAGATGAGGCCTGTCCCGCATTACGCGCCGGCAAGCCGGCGCTCCGAGCGGGCTACGCGCCTCGTTAAATTCGCAAATCAGGAGAACACTGTGACACGATACAATCATCCGATCCGCAACGTACTGCTCGCCGCCACCATGCTGGCGTCGCCGGCCTTCGCGGCAGATGTGACGCCGGAGCGGCTCCTCAATCCCGACAAGGAGCCGCAGAATTGGCTGATGAACCACCGCAGCTATGACGGCCAGCGCTACTCGCCGCTCGCCCGCATCAGCCGCGACAACGTGAAGAACCTCAAGCTCGCCTACGCGGTCCCGCTCGGCGGCGGCGCCGGCAACGAGTTCACCAACGCGACGCCGCTCGCGGAGGACGGCTTCCTGTATGTGACGGATTCCTGGGGCGTGCTCTACAAGATCGACGCCACCTCGGGCGACGTCGGCCGCATCGTGTGGCGGATGGACCCCAAGCAGGAGCGACAGCTTCGCAACCGCGGCGCCGCCCTGTGGGGCAATCTCGTCATCACGGGCGCCGGCATCTCGCCGCCGCGGATCATCGCGACCAACAAAGAGACCGGCAAGGTGGTGTGGGAGACCTCTTTCCCGGACACGCCGGAGGTGACCTTCACGTCGGCTGCGCTTCCGATCAAAGACAAGCTCATTATCGGCGGCGCCAACGGCGACCAGGGCGTGCGCGACTGGATCGGCGGGCTCGATGCGGCGACCGGCAAGCTGGTGTGGCGCAAGTTCACGATTCCGGCGCCCGGCGAGCCCGGCAGCGAGACCTGGAAGGGCAATACCAACGCGTGGCAGACCGGCGGCGGCGCCATCTGGGTGACCGGCACCTACGATCCCGCCACCAACCAGACCATCTGGGGCACCGGCAACCCGGTGCCGATGTTCGACCCATTCTATCGGCCCGGCGACAACCTCTACACCAACAGCGCCATCTCGTACGATCCCGACACCGGCAAGATGAACTGGTACTTCCAGTTCACGCCGGGCGACATGTGGGACTACGACGAGGTCGGCACCCATATTCTGATCGACGGCAACGTCGCCGGCGAGCCGCGCAAGCTCATCACTCACTCGGCGCGCAACGGCTTCCTCTACACGATGGATCGTTTCAACGGCCAGACCGTGCTGGCGAAGCCCTATATGGACGTCAACTGGACCAAGGGCATCGACCAGAAGACCGGCAAGCCGCTCGACTACGATCCTGCCAAGGACATCCAGACCTATGCGGGCATCGGCAATCTTGTTCCGGGCGAACCGCTCAAGCGGGTGTGTCCGTCCCAGGCCGGCGGCAACAACTACTGGCCGTCATCCTACAGCCCGAAGACGAAGCTTCTCTACATCCCGGCGCTATCGAACTGCGTCACCGTCACGATCGACCGCGAGAAGCACAACGCGCAACGCGGCTGGAACGGCGGGCTGAGCCAGACCGAGGAGCGCTGGGAGAGCAATCTCACGGCCGCCGATCCGCTGACCGGCGAGGTCAAGAAGAGCGCCCATC
>WNFC01001061.1_pt1 | contig 28262 bp, 29 predicted proteins | sample 5400541 | NCBI WGS metagenome assembly WNFC01 (sample SAMN13153342, study PRJNA577476) | soil metagenome | isolation source: 120 cm saprolite under Douglas fir tree site 2 hole 2 replicate 1 | place: USA:California | collected 2015-04-18
GCGACAGCTATGCCGCGCGGTTCGCTTCGGGGCAGCCGCCCGAGAGCTTCGACAAGGATTTCGTGCGCAGCTGGGTCGTCGCGCGCTGCGATCCCTACAAGGACGAGGTGCCGGAGATCCCGCGCGACATCGTCCTCGAAGCGGCGCGGCTCTACATCGGTGTCTACGAAACGATCACCGGGCGGAATTTCGAGCTGCCCGACCCGGCGCTCCCGGTGCTCGAGCGCATCCGCGGCAATCTGCAGAAGTATTTTCGCGCGGAGGCGACGCGTTGAACACGCATCGCGCCTCAGGCGCCGCGAGGGCTCCGCAGCACGTCGGGATTGACCACGTTGATCGGCGTACCCGCTTCATAGGCGGTGATCTGATCGAAGATGTCGGCGAACTGGATCTCGTATTCATCGACGGTGACGTAGCCGATATGCGGCGTGCAGACGACGTTCGCCATCGTCAGCAGCGGATCGCCGGTGTCGCGCAACGGCTCGTCCTCGTAGACGTCGACCGCCGCCATGCCCGGCCGGCCCGCACGCAGCGCCTCGACGAGGGCGCCGGGCGCGATCAGCGGCGCCCGGCTGGTATTGACCAGGAGCGCGGTCGGCTTCATGCGGGCAAGATCGGAACCGGTGACGATGCCGCGCGTCGCCGGGACGAGGCGCATATGCAGGGAGACGACCTCGCATGCCGCGAAGAACTCTTCCCGCGTCGGCGCGATGTGGTGGCCATCCTCCCGCGCCTGGGCAAGCGATTGGTCGCGCGCGAGGACCGACACCTTCATGCCGAACGCGCGGCCGTAACCGGCGACGACCCGGCCGATCCGGCCGTAGCCGTAAATGCCGAGTATCTTGTCGCGCAAGCTCCGGCCGACGCCGATCTGCCACTTGCCGGTTTTGAGAGCCTCCATCTGTTGGGGGATCTGGCGCATCGCCGCAAGGACCAGCCCCCAGGTCAATTCGGCGGCGGCGTAAGACGGGGTTCCGGCGTGCTGGCTCGACGAGACGATGACGCCGAGCCTGGTGCAGGCCTCGACATCGATGTGCGGAAAGACGCTGCGCTGGCTGATCAGCCGCAGCTTGGGCAGCCGCTCGAGGAGCGGCGCGCGGATCTTCGTGCGCTCGCGAATGAGCACCAGCGCCTCGGCATCCTCGAGGCGCTCGGCCAGCGCATCGACATCCTGCACATGATCGTTCCAGATCGTGACATCATGGCCGGCCAGCTTGGCGAAGCACTGAAGCGTGCGCAGCGTGTCGAAATAATCGTCGAGTATCGCGATTTTCATAGGGCGCGCGCGCGTCCGTTCCCCTCCAGGAACCTGCGGCCGAGCGGCGTCAGATCGATCAGCATGCCGCGCCCGTCCCGGCGCTGGCGAACGACGAAGCCGCGGTCGACGGCATCTTCCCAGACCGTCAGCCTCGGGCATGAGGTGCGCCACGCCGCCATGACCTCGGAATACGGCTTTGGTTCCGTCGCGATCCATGCAAGGAAATCGCAGATCAGAGGATTGAGCGTATCGGTCATCGATCGTCCCACCGCTTCGTGAGCGAGATATTCAGTCACTAAGCCCAAAGGAGCTTCCATGCAAGTTCGTGCCGCCGTCGCCCACAAAGCCGGAACGCCGTTGACCATCGAGACCGTCGAGCTCGATGGACCGCGCCATGGCGAGGTGCTCGTCGAACTCAAGGCGACGGGGATCTGCCACACCGACAAATTCACCCTCTCCGGCGCTGATCCCGAGGGGCTGTTCCCCGCCATCCTCGGTCATGAGGGCGCCGGCATCGTCGTCGAGACGGGATCAGGCGTCAGCAGCCTCAAGAAGGGCGATCACGTTATTCCGCTCTATACGCCCGAATGCCGCGAATGCGAGTACTGCCTCAGCCGGAAGACCAATCTCTGCCAGAAGATCCGCGTAACGCAAGGCCAGGGGCTGATGCCCGACGGCACCAGCCGCTTCTCGCTCAAGGGCGAGCGCGTCCTCCACTACATGGGGACCTCGACCTTCGCCAACTACACGGTGGTGCCCGAGATCGCGCTCGCCAAAATCCGCGAGGACGCGCCGTTCGACAAGGTCTGCTATATCGGCTGCGGCGTCACCACCGGGATCGGCGCCGTCATCAACACGGCGAAGGTCGAGCCGGGTGCCAATGTCGTCGTCTTCGGCCTCGGCGGCATCGGCCTCAACGTCATCCAGGGGGCGCGGCTCGCCGGCGCCAACATGATCGTCGGCGTCGACGTCAACCCGGCGCGCAAGGTGCTCGCCGAGAGCTTCGGGATGACGCATTTCGTCAACCCCAAGGAGGTCGAGGGCGACCTCGTCCCCTATCTCGTCAACCTCACCAAGGGCGGCGCCGATTACAGTTTCGAATGCGTCGGCAACACCACGCTGATGCGGCAGGCGCTCGAATGCTGCCACAAGGGCTGGGGCGTCTCGGTCATCGTCGGCGTCGCCGGCGCCGGCCAGGAGATCGCGACGCGGCCGTTCCAGCTCGTCACCGGCCGCGTCTGGAAAGGCACCGCCTTCGGCGGCGCCAGGGGTCGCACCGATGTGCCGAAGATCGTCGACTGGTACATGGAGGGCAAGATCGCAATCGACCCGCTGATCACCCACACGCTGCCGCTCGAGCGCATCAACGAGGGCTTCGAGCTGATGAGCCGCGGCGAGTCGATCCGCTCGGTCGTCGTCTACTAGTCGCGATGCCCCTAGCCGCAGACCTCGACCGCGCGGTCGCATTCGATCGGCACGGCGATCTCGCCGCGCAGCCCGGCGGTCGGCGGACCCACTTTGGGCCGCACCTGGACGGGCAGCGGCATGCGGACCGGGACGGCCAGCCGGACCAGCGGCGTGCGTGTCGTCACCGCGGTCGCGGGGATTGGCGGGTTGGTGGTGGCGGGTTGCGGCAACACCAGCGCCGTCGCCTCGCGCTTCGCCAGGCCGAGCTCGGCCGGGACCGGCCGCCCGATCGTGCCGCTCAAGCTCTTGGTGATCCGCGCAAGCTGGCCCCGGGTTACCAGCTGCGGGCCGGATGGGCGGCCGTTGCGCGAGATGGTGATCCCGTAGCCGGGGGTCGTCACCTTCGCGACGTCGCCGAGCGACCCGGTCACCGTCATCTCGTGGCCGTAAAGGAAGACCGCATGGGTATTCGCCGCAGCCTCGTCGACATCGATGACGGCGATGCCGCCGCGGATGCCGATCATCCCGTTCGGCGTGTCGATCGTCACGGCTTGAGACTTGCTCAATTTGCCGCCGACGAAACGCAACAAGCCCTTGGTGAGCGTGAAGCCGGCGTGGCCGGTGCCGCTCGCCGGGTCGTAGTAGAATTCATCGAGCACCACGCTGGCGCTTGGCCCGATGGTGAAGGACGAGCCGTCGAGCATGAGAAGTTGCGCCTGTCCTGCCATGTCGGTGGCAATGCGCTCGTGCTGGACGACGGTGGCACCGACATTCAACTCGTTCTCGCTGCCGCCCGGCGGCAATCCGAGCGCCGTCGTGTTGACGGCAGTGGCAACACCCGCGCGATCGCCGGGTTCGGCGTGGAGCGGTAGGGTGCGCCCGATGACGAGCAGACAAAGGGCGAGCGAGGCAGTGCGGAAGATGGCGATCGTCTTCATGTTCAGAACCGTAGGCCAATTGAAAGTGAAATCGTCGTGTTGTCGAAGCGATAGTTGGAGAGATTGGATGTCACCCATTGCTGGCTGACGTCACCGATAACCATCCAGGCGTCGGTGACCGGTACCGTGAGCGAGGCTTCGAGGTTCCATTCGCGGTCTGCACGGATGATGACGGGATCGACCGTCGCATCGGGGCCGGCATAGTTGCGCCACAGCCTATTACCTGCCACGTCGAACGACCAGGCGCGCCCCCACCATCCGGTCGGATCGGCGAAACTATGCAGCCAGCCCGCCTGCACGCCATACTGCTGATAGCGTTGCCCCACGCTTTGCGCGTCGAGGACTTCGAGCGACGGCCCTGCACGCAGTGCGTCATTGAGGTTCGGGCTAAAGGTGATCACGGCCGAGCCGTCGAAGGTATTCCCGTTGGCAGCGCTTGCCGTCGGTTGCGAGATGCTATTGGTGTAGAACTGGCCGCGATCCGAAACGTCGGCATCGACAGACCATTTGTCGCCAAGCGGCGCCGTCAGGCCGATACCGCCGCCGCCATTCCACTGATACAGCCGATCCGCCAGACCGATCAGACCGGCGGTGAGATAGGGCCGTATACTCGCGCCTTGCCCACCGGCATCGAACGCGATGCGCGGCCCGGTATCGAGCTGAAGGACGCCGAGATTGACGTTGGTGGCCCTGCCCTGGCGACTGAGGTAGAAGCGCGCATGACTTTCGAGCACCGTGCCCGCCTCGCCATCGACACCGAAGTAATAGCCGAGATCGCCAGACAGCTCCGCCCCAAAATCCGGAAGTTTCTCGGCGTTTCGGGGCAGTGCAACGGAAACTCCGAAGGAGCGCACCTGCGTCGCCGCCGCGCCATTATTGGCATTCGATTGCCAATTGCCGCCGAGCTGCAAATAGCCAGCGAATCGCCCGCCGCCGCCCTGGTCGAGCGCCGTCAGGATCGTCACCGCGCGCTGCCGGGTTTCCGTTGGTGCGGCAGGACTGTCGCGTGCCGCCTCGAGGTAACCGCGCGCCGCCGCGGTCGAGCCGAGCTTGAGGTAGAGCTCGCCCAGGGCAAGTCGCACTCGCGGCAGATCGGGATTGAGCAGCAACAGACTTTCGTAGGCGCCAATGGCGCCCTCTAGATCGCCAACGGCAATCGCAAGCTCGGCATACCGAAAGGTAAGGTCGAGATCGCTCGGATTGGCCATCATGGCGCGGAAGGCAGCATCGTATTCCTCGCGGGATACGGTGTCGGCGCGGCCGGTCGGTGTCTGCGCGTTCGTCATCGACACGGGCAATACCGCCATTGATAGCGTGGTCCCGAGTAATAAAACCGTCGCTGTTCTCAACGCTCGGCGGCCAATCACCCGACACTCGCAATTCGCAAACTAGAGAGTTTATAATGCCGCCGACAATAGTTAGGAAAGAGTTAATTTCTTTCGCGCGGATGGCGAGGTGCGGGGCTTTCCGGCTGTTTCGCTAATTGCACCCGGCTCATGGACCGGTCGACGTACCGAATTACTCAAGTTCGCCGGCTTCGGTATCGGCGAGATCCTGCAACGGCTGGAGTGCGCGCAGAACGACGGTTTCGCGGCGCAGCGAAATCCACCCCAGCCGCGACCAGTTACGCAGGTGCTTGTTGGTAGTCTCACGCGAGACGCCGGCAAGCTCGCCGATCGCTCGCTGCGAGAGCCTCAGATTGATACGGATGCCGCCAGCAATCGGCACGCCGTTCTGCTCGGCGAGGTGAAGCAGCCGCTTCGCCAGCCGCGCCGGGGCGGACAGGAAGGTAGCATCCTCGACCATGTCGCTGAGCCAGCGCAGGCGGCGACAGGTGAGCTCAAGCAGATGCAGAGTAAGCTCGTTCTCCCGCCGCAACAGGTCCAGGAACTCGGCCCGCCGCAACATCACCAGCTCGACCTTGTCGATCGCCGTCGCATCGGCGGTGCGTGGTAGACCGTCGATCAACGCGATCTCGCCGAAGATATCGCCGGGCCCCATGATATTGAGCAAGGCATCCCGCCCATCGGTGGCGTTGGCGTGAATGCGCAACCGCCCCGACATCACGCCGTAGAGCGCGTCGCCCGGATCGCCCTTGCGGAACAAAACGTCGCCCGGCGCGAGCTGGCGGCGGACCCGCAACTTCGCGATTTTGTCCAGAATTTCTGTCGGTAATCCCTTGAAAAGACTAGAACTTTCGATCATTCCAGCGCCTTGGAATCCCCCTTGGCGCGGAGCCAACCAGAACGTGATTCCGCACCTCAGCACCATAGCGGGGCGGAAGGCCGACGACAATCCGCCGCCCCACTGATCGCGCAGGCGGCAGCCGCATGGTAGGAATAGTCGCTCGGCCATCGCGTGGCTACGAGCCCGATAGCGGGGACGGTCGGTTATGCCGGAAGATTCGAGCCGATGCTGCTGAGCCTGCGCGAGCCGGTGCTTTTCGTGCGGCGCTGGCTGGCGGCCCCAGAACGTTCGCTGCCCTGGCTGGTCCTCCTCCTCGCGGTCACCGGCAAGCTGATCGATCCGCTGCCGGTCGCACAGATCCAGCGCGCCGCCTTTGACTACTTGCAGCGTCTCGCACCGCGCCCGACGATGGCGGTGCCATTACGTCTAGTTGTCATCGACGACGAGTCGCTGGCGCGCTTCGGCCAGTGGCCGTGGCCGCGCCAGCTTCTCGCGCAACTGCTCGACCGTTTGGCGGCAGAGGAGGTGCGCCTCGCCGTGTTCGACATTGTCTTTGCCGAGCCTGACCGCACCTCGCCGGCCCGGGTGCTCGGCGAGGTGCTTGCCGGCGACAACCTATCCGAAGGATTGGCCGCACGGCTGCAAGACCACGATGAGATATTCGCCGCCGCGCTTCGCCGGATGCCCTCCGTGCTCGGCTTCGCCCTGGTCGACGACGCCGTCGGGCAGCCGCCACCGCAGCCATATTCGGTCAGCTATAGCGGTCGCGACCCGCAAGCGTTCGTGCCAACCTACCGTGGCGTTGTCGCGACCATCCCTCTCCTTGCCGGCGCGGCGGCCGGCAACGGGGCGATCAACGCCCTCTCGGACCCCGACGGCACCGATCGCCGCCTGCCGCTCGTGACCAGCGCCTTCGGCCGCCTCTATCCGAGCCTCGTTCTCGAAGCGGCGCGCGTCCTCATCGGCGACCGCTCCTATGGGGTCAAGACGGCGGGCGGCAGCGGCGAGCTCAGCCTGGGCGCGACGGGGGGATTGATCGGCCTGCGCATCGGCTCCGGCGCAAACGGCGTCACCGTGCCGACCGACGCGGCGGGGGCGCTGGTCCTTCATCTCGCCCGGGGACCTGCGGCGGCGCCAATTCCTGCCTGGCAGGTGCTGGAGGGAAACACCCAGCAAACCGAGCTTGCCGGCAGCATCGTGATAATCGGCACCACGGCTAAGGCGTTGACTGATTTCCGACAGACCGCACTTGGCCCGCGCGCGTCGCTTGAAATCCAGAGTGAGGCATTGGCGCAGATCCTGCTCGGCGCCTACATTGCGCGACCGGATTGGGCCGAAGGGGTCGAGATCATCCTTGTTCTGGTCCTCGGCGTCGGGTTGATCCTCGCGTTCCCGCATCTCAGCCCGATCGCCGGCGCCTCCGCAAGTATCGCGGTGACCGCAGCCTTGGCGGCGACAAGCTGGCTTGCGTACACGCGGCTCAACTGGCAGTTCGACGCCGTCTATCCCGGCCTCACCCTGCTCGCCGTCGCGGCGAGTGCAACGGTCACTGCATCGGTACGCAGCGACCGCGAGCGAGCCTTCATCCGCCACGCCTTCGGCCGCTACCTCTCGCCTGAGTTGGTCCGGCGTCTCGCCGACGATCCGCGTGCCCTGCGGCTGAGCGGCGAACGCCGCGAGATGAGCTTTCTCTTCACCGATATCGCCGGCTTCACCGGCCTATCGGAGCGCCTAGGGGAAGCGTTGGCGCCCATTCTCAACGCCTATTTCGACGGCGCCTGCGCCGCCATCTTCGCCCATGGCGGCATGGTGAACGAGTTCATCGGCGACGCTATCGTTGCCTTCTTCAACGCGCCGCTCGACCAGCCGGACCACGCCCAGCGGGCCGTCGAGGCAGCGCGCGCGCTCGACCGCTTTGCCGAAGCATTCCGCCGCGAGCAGGCGGCGCGCGGCGTTCCCTTCGGATCTACACGGATCGGCGTACATAGCGGCGCTGCGCTGGTCGGAAACTTTGGCTCGTCACAGCGGTTCAAGTATGCAGCGCTCGGCGACGTTGTGAATACCGCTGCGCGCATCGAAGGGCTGAACAAATTCTTCGGCACTCGCGCCTGTGCCTCGGTAACGACGGTGGCTGAGGCAGATGACACAAGGATGCGACCAGTCGGCAGCGTCGTCGTCAGCGGTAAGAGCGAGGCCCTCGCCATGTTCGAAATTCTATCGGACGATCACTTGAGCGACGATTTTCTCGACCGTTACCGTGAGGCCTATCTGGCGCTCGAAGTGGGCGACTTGTCGGATGCGCTCGCGCGCTTCCAAGCTCTCCATGCCGAAGCGCCATCAGATGGTCCGGTCGCATTTCACCTTGACCGGCTGTTGCGCAACGAGGGCGGCACGCTCATCGTGATGACCGAGAAATAGGCAACCGCGAAAAAATGCCCCGCCGGAGAGGGCGGGGCCAGGTGGGAGGTTGATGCGGGAAGCGCTAGGCCACTCAATGGCAGCGCCCATTGGACTCCGTCCCACTCGCTTGGCGCGTGACGCCGAAGGGCGACAGATCGCTTCTGGCACCTTTCATCTTAAGACATTTGTCGAGCGGAAGGTCTGTGAAGGGCTTCACATCCGGGCGATTTTTTCGCATGTCGCCGCCCAGGCCAATCGGCGGCGCACCAAATTGTGTTTGGTCTCGATGCGGGAAGCGCTGGGTTGACGCTTCACGTGGGTGTCCTCCCCTCGGGAGTGACTTCAACTTCGACTACCAGGTATCGCTTTGCCAGACGAACTGGCGACCGGCGAGGTCATCTACAACGACGAGAGGCACTAGACAACGATGACCGAGCTCGGCGGTATCAGTGTCTTCGCCGAAGACCCGGGCGGTGGCATCTTTCGCACCCATTCATGCTATGTTCGCGGCCTCGAAATGATCAGCGGCGTCTATCACCTCCTCGACCTGACGCCGAAAGCCGCGATCGCGCACGATGTCCTGGCCGCGTCTGCGGGACGTGTACGGCAAGTAGTAGTCGATCACTGAGTGGGCGTCGGCTTATGCCTCGGCCCGCCACTGATACGGCGCCTCCAGCGCGACGATCTCCTCGCCGGTCAGAGTGATATCAGTTGCCGCCGCAGCTTCGTCGAGATAGGTGAGTTTGGTGGCGCCGATGATCGGCGCGCTAATCACCGGCTTCGCGAGGCACCAGGCGAGCGCTACCTGGATCGGCTTGGTCTTGCGCGCAGCGGCAATCTTGATCAGCCGCTTGACGATCGCCTTGTCACTGTCGCGAAAGAGGTCGTTCTGCACCGCTTGCTTGTCCTCCCTGGCGCGCTCGGTCTTGCGTGGACCGGCGAGGACGCCGCGCGCCAGCGGGCTGTAGGGGATCAGCCCGATGCCGGCCTCGAGGCAAAGCGGGATCATCTCGCGCTCCTCCTCGCGCTGCAGCAGGTTGTAGAGATTCTGCATCGCCACCGGCCGCGCATAGCCCTTGTGCTCGGCGAGAGCGATTATCTGGGCGAAGCGATAGGCCGGCATGGTCGAGCCGCCGACATAGAGCACCTTCCCGACGCGCACCAGATCGGTCAGCGCATCCATCGTCTCCTCGAGCGGCGTCACCCCATCGAGCCGATGGATCTGATAAAGGTCGATATAGTCGGTGCCGAGACGCTTCAGCTGATCGTCGACGGCGTGGCGAAGATGCTTGCGGCCGACCCCAACGTCGTTCGGCCCCTCGCCCATCTTGAGGCCAAATTTCGTTGAGATGACGACATCCGCGCGCTTGGCATAGCCGAGCAGGCACTTGCCGATGATGGTCTCGCTGGCGCCGAGATTGTAGGCGTCGGCGGTATCGAAGAAATTGATTCCGACGTCGAGCGCGCGCTTGAAAAAGGGCCGACTCTCGGCTTCGCCGAATGGCGCCCAGGCGCGGCGCCCCGCGGCGCCCCACGAGTTGCCGCCAAGACAAATTGCGCTGACCTTGAGGCCGCTTCTTCCCAACGGAACGAATTTCATGCGTCTTCTCTCTCCTCCGTCGCCCAACGCTATCGTCTGGCACGATACGGTGTATTCTCGCCCTCGTCTTTGCCAGAGGGATGTTAGGGATGAAGCTCGGCTTTTTCACGATGCCGCTCCACCCGAAGGAACGCGACTACGGGGAAACGCTGCGCGAGGATCGCGCGGCGATCCTTCTCGCCGAAGAACTCGGCTTCGTCGAGGCCTTCGTCGGCGAGCATGTCACCGATGCCTGCGAGACGATCACCTCGTGCCTCATCTTCATCGCCAGCCTCGCCGCCGCGACAAAGCGAATCCGGCTCGGCAGCGCCACCGTCAACCTGCCGAACGCGCATCCCGCCGCGGTGGCAGCGCAAGTCGCCATGGTCGATACGATGCTCGAGGGCCGCTTCGTATTCGGGATCAGCCAGGGCGGGCTGCTGTCGGACGCCGAAATGTTCGGCAATCTCGATAACGATCGCGTCGCCATGCTCGTCGAGGCGATCGACCACATCATCGCGCTATGGACCGAGGAGCCGCCCTACAAGCGCACGGGAAAATACTGGACGCTTGGCACCGAGCGGACGCTGCTCCGCGACATCGGTCAGGGCGTCATGATCAGGCCCTATCAGAAGCCGCACCCGCCGATCGTCGTCACCGTCACCGCTCCCTTCTCGAAGGGAGTCATTTCGGCCGCGGCTCGCGGTTGGGACCCGATCTCAGCGAATTTCCTCCAGCCGAACTGGGTCGCCTCGCATTTTCCGATGTACCGCCAGGGCTGCGAGAGCATAGGCCGCAAGGTTGAGGCGGCGAACTGGCGCGTCGCCAAGAGCATCTTCGTTGCTGACGACGAGGCGACGGCACGACGCTACGCCAAGAGCGCCAGCGGACCCTACGGCTATTATTTCAGTAATCTCTTCCGGAAGCTCACCGCCAGCGGGCGCAGCGAGCTTTTCAAGCACGATCGCGCAATGCCGAACGAGGCGGTGACGCTCGACTATATTCTCGACACGCTGGTCATCTGCGGGACGGCCGACAGCGTTGTCGACCAGCTCCTCGCCTTTCGCGAGACGACGGGCGCATTCGGCACGCTGCTCTATGCCGGCCATGATTGGGCCGATCCGGCCCTCGCCCGCCGCTCGATGGAATTGATGGCGACGCGGGTGATGCCGGCAGTGAACAGGGCGATCGGCGAGAGCGACTAAGGCGGGCCAAGCCAGCGGCGCGTCCTTCGAGACGGCACCGCGCGATTCCTACCGCTCGTTGCGGCGCAGGAACTCGGCATTGACGCAATTCACCAGGGTGCCGTCGCGCAGATAGCGCAGCGCCGTCATCACCGATTTCTCGCGCTGATCAACGAAGCTGGCGGCGCTGTAGAAGGCGGCGTGGGGCGACAACAGTACACGGCCCTTGATCCAGTCCTCGTTGGCGTGCCAGGCGGCGATGAAGGGGTCGGCGAGATCGAGCGGCTCCTTGGGCAGCACGTCGAGACCGACGCCGCCGAGCTGGCCTGACTTGAGCCCATCGAGCACCGCTGACGTATCGACGATCGGACCGCGCGCGGCGTTGATCAGAAGCGCGCCCCTCTTCATCTGCGCGATGGTCTGCACGTTGATCATCTTGCGCGTCTCGTCGGTTAGCGGCGCATGGATGCTGACGACGTCAGATGCCGCGAGCAGCGTTGCAAGTTCCATATCGCGCTGGAAGCCGAGAGCGATGTCACGCCCGGGCAGGATGTAGGGATCATAGAAGCGGACTTGCATCCCGAAGGCCTTGGCGCGCAAGGCCGCAGCCGTGCCGATCGCACCAAGCCCGATGACGCCGCACGTATCGCCCCGCAACCGCCGGACCGTCGGCGGCGCGTCGTAACGCCAGCCCGCCGCACCTTCGCTACGCAACGTCTCGTTGTAGCAAGCGGTGCCGCGCGCCAAGGTCAACATCAGTGCGATTGCGTGGTCGGCGACGTCGGTGGTGCCATAGTCCGGCACGTTGCATACCGCAACACCGCGCCGGCCGCATGCCTCGAGGTCGACGGTGTCATAGCCCACGCCCATGCGCACTACAATGCGGCAGCGCGGCGCCGCCGCGAGCTCAGCCACGCCAAAATCCATCCGCGTCATGATCACGGCATCGCACTCGGCCCAGGTGTTCGTCGGTATCGTGGCCGGGGTGCCTCGTCGATGCACCGTGATCTCGACCCCGGCACCGGCAACTGCACGTTCGATATCGGGTTCGCCGTGAAACGAGGCATCAGGGTAAAGCAAGTGGATCATCGACGGTTCCTTGATAGAGGTTTCAGCTCGGCCGATCGCCGGCGAGCGAGAGGCGATGCATGATGCGGCGATGCCCATGGTAGTCATTGATCGGGTTGTGTTGGGTCGCGCGGTTGTCCCAAAAGGCGAGCGATCCGGGCGTCCAGCGAAAGCGACAGGTGAATTCCGGCCGCACCTGGTGGCGGAAGAGAAAATCGAGGAGCGGCGCGCTTTCCGCCTCGCTCATGCCTTTGAAACCAACCGTGTGGGCGGGATTGACATAGAGCGCCTTGCGCCTGGTCTCAGGATGCGTGCGAACCACCGGATGTTCTGCAAGGAAGTGCTCGCGCGACTGCCCGCTCGGGCTCGTGCGGATGCGGTCCTCGCGCGTGCGCGTAACGTCGGCCTTGGCCGAGCTGCTTACCCCGACGAGCCCGTCGAGGAGTCGGCGCATCCCGTCCGACAACGTCTCGTAGGCGAGATACATATTGGCGAAGAGCGTGTCACCGCCGGCTGCCGGAACCTCGCGCGCCAGCAGCAGGGAGCCCATGGGCGGTTCGTCGAGATAGGTCGTGTCGGAATGCCAGATGCCGCCGAAATTGACCCGTTCGTGCTCGCGCTTGGCCACTTCGATGATCTCGGGGTGTTCGGCAAGACCGGCAACGAAGGGGTAACGCGAGAGGGTACCGAAGCGACGCCCGAAGGTGATGAACTGCGCCGGCGTCAGCGGCTGTCCGCGAAAGAAGATGACGAGATGATCAAGCAGTGCGCGCCTGATCTCAGCGACCGTGGTGGCGCCGAGATCGACAGAGAGATCGATATCGCGGATTTCGGCGCCGAGCGCGCCCCCAATAGGCTCGACTTTCATCGCCGGGCGGCCGTTCCTATCGCGCGGCCATCTCGTCCTTGATCGGATTGCTCAATACGCCGATGCCCTCTATCTCGATCTCGATCGTGTCGCCGTCTTTCATCCAGACGGGCGGCTTGCGCGCATGGCCAACGCCGGCCGGTGTCCCCATCACCAGGAGATCGCCTGGCTCGAGCGTCAGACATTCGGTCAGGAGCGCGACTGTCTCGGCGACCGGCACGATCATGTCGCGGGTATTGGCATGCTGCATGACTTGCCCGTTGAGCCGCGATTCGATGGTCAAGCCGGCCGCGCCCGGCGGCAGCTCGTCGGCGGTGACGAACCAGGGTCCGAAACCACCGGTCCTGTCGAAATTCTTACCGATCGTCCATTGCGAAGTCTTACGCTGGAAGTCGCGCACGCTGCCGTCATTGAAACAGGAATAGCCGGCGATGTAGTCGAAGGCCTTTTCCTTGGCGACGTGGCGGGCGGTGCGGCCGACGACGGCGACCAGCTCCGCCTCGTAATCGAGCTGAATCGAGACTTGCGGCCGCAGCATGGCCTCGCCATGGGCGACGAGCGACGTCCCGCAGCGCATGAAGAAGCTCGGGTATTCCGGCTTGGCATGGCCGCCTTCCTTGGCGTGATCGGCGTAGTTGAGGCCGAGGCAGATGATCTTGCCAGGGTTCTGGATCGGCGGCAGAAAGCGCAGCCCCGACAACGCGCGGCAGGCGGCGGGTCGTGCCGCGCGCCCAGCCTGGGCGGCAGCGACGAAGGCGGAAGCGCCGGCGCGCACGAGACCAGTGAGGTCGCGCGGCAGGTCTGGTGCCGCCTCGGCGAGGTCGATTACCGTGTCGTCCTGAACGAGCCCCAGCCGCGCTATGCCTGCCTGCTCGAATGCCATCAAGCGCATGTCTTCCTCCCCACCCGTCTCGCCGTCACTGGCGCCATCTTGTCGCGAGGCGGACCGCTCTACAATGCCAATTGAAACGCGCCGAACATTGAGCCCGCGATCAGCGCGGGACGAGCAACTTTTTACCTTACGACAAGATTGTTGCGGACGGCCCTGACGCCTGGAGTCTCGGCGGCGAGTTCGCCGGCTCGCAATTTCGCCTCCGCATTGTCGACGACGCCACCGAGCTGGACGACGTCCCGAAAACTCGCAACATCGATCCTCCCGCCGATCAGACCCCCCTCGGACTGAAGGGCAGTCTTGACCGTCGAGTTGATCACGGCGTCATCGACATAGTCCGCTGTTTGAATGACCGACGTCGAGGTGGTGCCCTCCATAAAGTCGTTCGATGAGCTGCAGGCGACGATCGTCGCAGTCGTCAGCGTCATCGACAAGCGCATCAGGAAAGAAATCTGCATGTTGGCGCACCCTTTCATGCTCGCGATTGTCGCTCCGGACGACCGCCGCGTGTCTGACCTCTCGATAACATGGCGGACACGTAGAATGATCCGTCGCACGCCTTAAGGTGGAACTTAATGGGAACAATTCAGTCCGGCGACGGAGATACAGTTGGGAGTTCACTTCGGCTAGGCTGACGATCGCCTGTCCCCTTCGAGTCCCGAATGAGCTCTAAAGCCATGCCGACCGATCCCGCCTTTCTCTCCGCCCGAGACCTTCTCAATCATTTTCGTGACCACACGCTCTCACCGGTTGAGGCGCTCGAAGCGGTGCTCCAACGGCTCGACGCCGACAATCCAGCGCTCAATGCCTTTCACCTTGTCGACGTCGAGATGGGCCGCGCCATGGCCCAGGCATCGGAGGCGCGCTGGATGAAGAACGAGCCGATGGGCGCGCTCGACGGCGTGCCGGTGCCGATCAAGGATACCAATGCGGCGAAGGGCTGGCCGTTTCGGATCGGCTCCAAGACGACCTCGCCCGATCCGGTCGATTATGACGGGCCGCCTGTCGCGCGGCTCCGCGAGGCCGGCGCGGTCTTCTTCGGCAAGACGACGACACCAGAATTCGGCTGGAAAGGTGTCACCGATTCGCCGCTGACCGGGATCACGCGAAACCCGTGGGACCCGGTCAGGACGCCGGGCGGCTCGAGCGGCGGTGCAGCCGTCGCCGTTGCCTGCGGGATGGCACCGATCGCGCTCGGCGGCGACGGCGGTGGCTCGATCCGGATGCCCTGCGGCTTCACGGGAGTCTTCGGCATCAAGCCGACTGCCGGACGCGTGCCGAATGCGCCGGCACCCGGGGTCGGCACCATGACTACGCCCGGCCCGATCGCCCGCAACGTCGATGACGCCGCGTTGATGCTCGACGTCCTGGCCGGCGCGGAGTGGCGTGACCCGACCGCGCTGCCGCCGCAGGACAGCGATTTCCTCGGCCGGATCGAGGACGGCATCAAGGGGCTGCGCATCGGCTTCAGCGCCAATCTCGGCTACGCGCAGGTCGAGACCGAGGTGGCTGAGACGGTTGCCGACGCTGTGCGCCTGTTCGAGGCGTGCGGCGCCGTCGTCGAGGAAGCGGATCCCGGATTCGCCGATCCACGTTGGGCGCTCGACACCATCTGGCGAGTTGCCTATGCGACGACCCTCCGTCACCTTACCGAGGCACAGCGCCGCGCGCTCGATCCCGACCTCGCCCGAGTTGCGGATTCGGGTCGCGCTATCTCGGCCGTCGACTATCTGCATGCGTTCAACGAGCGCGTGCGCCTCGGCGAAGCAATGCAGCGCTATCACCAGCGATACGATCTCATGGTGACACCCGCCCTGCCGCTCACCGCCTTCGCCGCAGGCACCCTGGTACCGGACCGAAGCAAGTATGCGGAATGGTGGGATTGGAGCCCTTTTACCTGGCCGTTCAACATGACCCGTCAGCCGGCCGCCGTCTGTCCCTGCGGCTTCTCGCGGGACGGGCTGCCAATCGGCTTGCAGATCGTCGGCCCCCTCTATCGCGACGATCTCGTGCTGCGCGCCGCGCGCGCGTTCGAAACGCTACGCCCGTTCAAGATGCCGCGGGGGTGAGCCGCTACCAAAGGGGGGATCCGCTATGTCAATAGGGTCGTACGATTGTCGTACGATTGACGCGCTGGGGCGACGCCTCTAACATCGCGTGCACAAGAACCTCCGCGCGACCTCTACGCGCGGGAACCAATGGCAAACAAATACCCAGGAGGAGACGCCAAATGCGCGCAAGATTACTGTGCACGTCCCTGGTATGTCTGACCGCCGCCGCGATCGTCCTTGCGACGGCCGCGTCGGCGCAGCAAAGTCCTAAGGTGGTTAGCGGGCCAGGCGTCAACCCGCAATGCTTCAAGCCATGGGCGCAGACGACGAAATACTTTCAGTGGAACAAGAAGAATCCGCCCTACCGGATTGCCTTGGCCAACGGCTTTGTCGGCAATACCTGGCGGATTCAGATGATCAAGACGGCGAAGGCTTATGCCGAAACGCCGGAGATGAAGCCGCTGATCAAGGAACTCAAGGTGGTCAGCACCGGCACCGACGTTGCGGCGCAGGTCGCGGCGATCGACAATTTCATCAACTCAGGTTACGACGCCATCGTCACCATCGCCGTCAATCCGACTGCATTTGGCCCGGTGATCCAACGCGCCAACAAGGCCGGTGTCGTGCTCGTTCCGTTCGACAACGTGCTCGACACCGACCAGGTGATGATGGTCAACGAGGACCAGGCCGAGATGGGTCGCATCATGGCGCGCTGGCTGACCAAGAATGTCGGCAACAAGGGTAAGATCCTGGAAGTGCGCGGCGTGCCCGGCAACTCGGTTGATCGCGACCGCCATATCGGATTCCGCGAGGTCATGGAGGCGCCCGGCACCAACTTCCAGTTTGTCGAGGTCGTTGGCATGTGGGATGACGGCACGGCGCAGAAGGTGACTGCCGACGCCGTTGCCGTGCATGGCAAATTCGACGGCATCTATACGCAAGGCGGCTCGACCGGCGTCGTGCGCGCCCTGATGGATGCCAAGCACCCCTTCGTTCCGGTCTCGGGCGAAGCCGAGAACGGCTTCCGAAAACTGTGCGCCGAGCATGCCAAGGATGGGCTAATGTGCTCCTCGGCCGGCCAATCGCCGGGCCTCGTCGCCATCTCGATGAAGGCGGCGGTCACCGCGCTGCAAGGCAATGTCATGCCGCAAATGATCTCGGTGCCGATCCCGCTCGCCGAGCAGCCGGACTTTAAGGACGGCGCCAATTACTACTCAAACCTCAGCGACAATTTCTTTACCCCGAATGAGTTTCCGCCGTGCGGCGTCAACCTGACCTCGACGGAAATCATGGGCAAGTCAGAGGCCAACCAGTAGGCGCGTCCGTCGCTCCCGCGGAGACGATCCGGCCAACAGGCCGGACCGTCTTCGGCTGCGCGGTGGTGAAGCGATGAGCAAGATCGCCTCCAAAGACGATGCGCCGCTGCTGCGCATGCGCAACATCGGCAAGCGTTATGGCGGCGTGACGGCGCTTGACCGCGTGGATTTCGCCTGCCGGTCGGGCACTATTCATGCGGTGCTCGGCGAGAACGGCGCCGGGAAATCGACGCTGATCAAGATCATTGCAGGGGTCGTCGAACCGAGTAGCGGCGAGATCTTCTTCGATGGTCGCCGCGCACGCTTCATCGACCCCGCCGAAGCGACGCGCAACGGTATCGTCTGCATCTTTCAGGAATTGTCGCTGCTCCCCGATCTGACGGTTGCCGACAATATCTGCATTACCGACCCGCCACGGCGCTTCGGCCTCATCGACGGACGCGCCCAGCGCCGCCGCGCCGCGGAACTTCTCGCCCGTGTCGGTTGCGCCGACGTTCATCCGATGGAGTTGGTCAAGGACCTCAGCCTGTCGCGCCGCCAGATGGTCGAGATCGCCAAGGCGCTCGGCCGCAATCCCAAATTGCTCATCCTCGACGAGGCGACTTCGGCGTTGACCGCGGCCGATGTCGCGTCCGTCTATGCCATTCTTCACCGCTTGCGCGACGATGGTCTCGCCATTCTCTACATCTCGCACCGCATGCATGAAATCGCTGAACTCGCCGATGTCTGCTCCGTGTTCCGCAACGGCCGACACATCGAGACCTTTCCCAAGGGCAGCCACAGCGACGACGAGATCGTCGAGCTAATGATCGGCCGGGAGTACCGGCACGTCTTTCCGCCGAAGCCGGCGCGCAGCGCCCCGCCCCCGCCGGTTCTTGCCGTCGAACGGCTGACTTGGTCACCACGGTTGCATGATGTCTCGCTCACCGTGGGGCGCGGCGAGATCGTCGGGCTCGGCGGGCTCGACGGACAGGGCCAACGCGAACTCTTGCTCGGCCTCTTTGGCGTGCTGCGCGGCGTCACCGGCACCATCGCCGTCGAAGGGCGGGCGGTGCGCCCGACCAGCCCGCGCCAGGCCAAGACCCCGGCCATCGGCATGGCGCTCATTCCCGAGGACCGCAAGACCGAGGGATTGATGTTGCCAATGTCGGTGCGCGACAACGTCTCGCTCGCATCGGTCGCCCAATTGACCCGCGGCCTGACCGTCGATCGCGCGGCCGAGGCGCGGCGCATCGACGAAATGATCCGCCAGCTGGCGATCAAAGTCGACGACATCGATCGACCCGTCGCCACTCTCTCCGGCGGCAACCAGCAGAAGGTCGTCATCGCCAAATGGCTGATGACTTCGGCGCGTATTATCCTGCTCAACGATCCGACGCGCGGGATCGATGTCGGAACCAAGCAGGAGATCTATCAGCTACTGCGCAAGCTCGCCGACCAGGGCGCTGCAATCTTGCTTTACAGCACGGATTACGACGAACTGGTCGGTTGCTGCGACCGCGTCGCGATCATTTACCAGGGGCGTATCCTGCGCGAGCTGCGTGACGCCGAGATCACGGAGCACAACATCGTCGCGAGCTCGCTTAATCTCGGGCTCTCCGGCGGCGCGGGCGCGGCGGCATGATCGAGCTGCGACTGTGGATCTCCCAGCGTTCCGGCATGCTGCTGGCAATCGCATTGTTCCTCCTCATGTTCACCATCTATATCGGCAACCACCCGGCTGGGCTGACCGTCAACGTCGCGACCACGGCCGCCAACAAGGGGGTTCTGCTCGCTCTCGTCGCCATGGCACAAACTCTGCCGGTGTTGACTGGCGGGCTCGACCTCTCGGTCGGCATGGTCTTCATCCTATGCAATTGCCTTGCCTCGCATCTCATCATCGGCAGCCCCTTTCAGGTCGCTCTCGGCATCGCTGCAGTGCTCGCCACAGGGATCGCGGCCGGCGCCGTCAGCGGTGCGATCGTCGTTTATGGCAGGCTCCAGCCGATCATCACGACCTTGGCGACCGGCGCTGTCTACTATGGGCTGGCTCTTCTGTTGCGCCCGGTGCCGGGCGGCGAAATCGATACAGATCTGGCGGACTTCATAACCTATCAGCTGTTCGACACCGTGCCGACCACGCTGGTCCTGCTCGCCATTGTGGCTACCGCAGTGTGGCTGCCGTTTCGGCTGTCGGAGACCGGGCGCGGGTGCCTCGCCGTCGGTTCGGCCGAGGGTGCGGCCTTCATGTCCGGGGTCGCAATCGACCGCGCCAAGCTGCTCGCCTATGTGCTGAGCGGCCTACTCGCCGCCATCGCCGGGCTGCTGCTCACCTTCATCACGTTCTCGGGCGAGGCAAGCGCGCCGGCCGGCGGCACCTATACGCTGAATTCGATCGCCTCCGTCGTGATCGGCGGCACATCGCTTTTCGGCGGCTCGGGCGGCGTCATCGGTTCGATCTTCGGTGCCTTCGTTCTGCGCACAATCGAGGATCTGCTCTTTGTCTTCGACCTGCCGCCGCTGTGGCAGCCGCTCTTCCAGGGCATCGTCCTGCTTGCCGCAGTCAGCCTGGGCGCCGGCCGCGTCTTTCGTGTGCGCAACCGCCTCGAGCTCTTCGGATGACCCCCGCCGTGCCGCGCATTCTCGTCCGGCCGGAATTTCTCGCCTTCGCCTTCATCGGCGTGATGCTGCTCGCCGGCAGCCTCTATTCGGCAAATTTTCTTTCTGCCACCTATCTCTTGCAGCAGCTCCAAGTCGCCGCTTTTCTTGGCATTATTGCGTCGGGCGCGATGATCGTCATCCTGCTGGGTCATATCGATCTCTCGGTCCCCTGGGTGGTGACCGTTGGCGGCATGATGTCGACGGCGGCAGCTGGCTGGTGGGATGCCTCGCTCGCCCTCCCTTTCGGAGTTCTCTGCGGCTTTCTCATCGGTCTCGTCAACGGCGTCGGTGTTGCCGTTCTACGCATCCCCTCGATGATCTTCACTCTTGGCATCAATGCGGTGGCGCAAGGGCTCATGGTGCTGCACACCGGCGGTTTCGCGCCACAGGACAAGGCAACGCCCTTCATGCATTGGCTCTCGGTCGAGCATTTCGTGCTCGGCATTCCGAACGCCTTGTTCGTCTGGTTGATCGTCGGCGGCGCCGTCGCCGCGATGCTCGCCCGCACGCCATTCGGGCGGTATGTCTATGCAATCGGCAATCGCGAGGCGGTGGCGTATCTTTCCGGTGTCGACACCCGCGCCGTCCTCATCGCCTGCTTCGCAATCAGCGGCGCCTGCAGCGCGCTCGCCGGCGTCCTCCTCGCCGGCTATTCCGACAAAGCCTACCAGGCGATGGGCGACTCCTATCTGTTGCCGGCGATCGCCGCCGTCGTGCTTGGCGGCACCAACATCCTCGGCGGTCGCGGCACCTATCTCGGTACCGTCGCCGGCGTCATTCTAATCAGCCTTCTGCAGAGCATTCTCTCGGTCATGCAGATGCCCGAAGCCGGACGACAGATCATCTATGGCTGCGTGATCATCGCGATGCTGCTGGTCTACGGTCGCGGCAGCCGCGTGCAGGGCTAACTAGGGACGTTGCACACCGGCCTGCGCAACATAGATTGCGTAGAGCGAGCTCGTCGCGGTGATGAAAAGCCTGTTCCGTTTTGGCCCGCCGAACGCGACGTTCGAGACGACCTCCGGCACCCTGATTTTGCCGAGCAGCTCGCCCGCCGGCGAGAAGCAATGAACGCCGTCGCCAGCACTCGTCCAGAGATTGCCGTCGCTGTCGAGACGAAAGCCGTCGGCGAGGCCCGGAGAGATTTCCGCGAAGACGCGCCCCTCTACCAATCGCTTCCCGTCGCGCACGGTGAAGGCGCGAATGTGATGAGGTCCGTCGGGATCGTGCGAGGCGCCGGTATCGGCGACATAGAGAATGCTCTCATCCGGCGCGAACGCGATACCGTTGGGCTTGACGAAGTCGTCGGCAACGATCGCGAGCTCGCCGCTCGTCGGATCGAGCCGGAAGACATAGCAGGCGCCGAGCTCGCTCGCACTCTTGTGCCCTTCGTAGTCGCTTAGGATGCCGTATGGCGGATCGGTGAACCAGATGCTGCCGTCGGATTTGACGACGACGTCGTTGGGCGAGTTCAGCCGTTTGCCACGATAATTGTCGGCGAGCACGGTTATCGTGCCGTCGCTCTCGGTCCGCGTCAGCCGCCGCGTGCCATGCTCGCAGGTGATTAGCCGTCCCTGACGATCGCGCGTATTGCCGTTGCTGTTGTTCGAAGGGTGACGGAAGACGCGCACACCCGCCCCTTCGACCCATTGCAGCATGCGACTATTCGGAATGTCGCTCCACACGAGGTAATCGCCGTCGGCGGCGTAGACAGGCCCCTCCGCCCACAGCATCCCGCCATGCAGCTTCTCAAGCCAGGCGTTGCCCAGTGTCATCCCGCGAAAGCGCGCATCGAGGATCTCAATTTCGCCAGCCATTGCTACCCCCGGGTGTCAGCGGTTGAGCATAATGCGTGGCCCACCGCAATTGCGTCGGCCGGAGCTGGCGCAGGCCTGTTCCTTGTTCCAATCGGCAAATTCGACGACGAACTCGCCGAGGAGAATGACGGCAATTATCGCGAGGATGACGGCGAGGTAGTTGTTCATGCTGTCATCAGTCGAGCGCGGCGCCGGACGCCGGACCCGGTCTTTCCAGTTGTCGAAGCTCGGAAAAATAACCCGGGACGGGTGATGCGTCCAAGCCGAAGATTGGGTAGCTGCGGAACAAGCGAGCTCGCCGGCTCGATCAACCGGAAGCCTGCTACGGAAACAACGGTTGCTGCTGCAAGCCGCTGGTCTCGGGCAGACCGAGCATGGCGTTCATGTTCTGCACCGCCTGACCGGAGGCGCCTTTCACCAGATTGTCGATCGCCGCGACCAGGATGACGCGTCCCCTGATGCGATCCGCCGCAAGCCCGATCAGGCAAAGATTGGAGCCGCGCACGTGCTGGGTTGCCGGCACGCCGCCCTCGGCAACGATGCGCACGAAAGGCTCGCCATCATAGGCGGTCGTCAGCGTCCGCCGAAGATCGGCGATACTGGCGCCGTTGGTCAATCGGACGTAGATCGTCGCCAGGATGCCGCGATTCATCGGTACCAAATGCGGGGTGAAATTGACGGTGATCTGCCGGCCGGCGGCTACGCTCAACCCCTGATCGATCTCCGGAGCGTGGCGATGGCCGGCAACGCCATAGGCGGCGATACCCTCCGCCACCTCTGCGAAGAGGCTGGTCTGCGTAGGCTCACGTCCGGCACCGGTGACACCTGACTTGGCATCGATGATGATGTCGTCCGCGTCGATCTGCCCGGCGCGCACCAGCGGGACGAGGGGCAGCTGTGCCGCGGTCGGATAGCAGCCAGGATTCGCCACCAATCGTGCATTGCCGAGCGCCGGCCGCACCAGCTCGGTAATGCCGTAGACCGCCTCGTGCTGAAGCGCCGGCGCGCGATGCGCGTGACCGTACCATTTGGCGTAAGTCTCGACGTCGGCGAGGCGAAAATCGGCTGACAGATCGACGATGCGCAGATGATGCGGCAGGGTCGCGATGACCTCCTGCGTGGTGCCGTGCGGCAGGCAGCAGAAAACCAGCTGGACGGAAGCGAAGTCGACCTCATCGATGGTGACGAGGTCCGGCAAGGCGCGACCGGCGAGATGCGGAAAGACCGCGCCGATCGGTTTGCCGGCGTGGCGGTCGGCGGTAAGTGCGCCAATCTCGACGCCGCGATGCCCGGCGAGGAGGCGCAACAGCTCCGCGCCGGTATAGCCGCTGGCGCCGAGAATACCGATTTCAGTACGATGATCGGAGGCGTTCATCTTGATCTTCCGACTGCCGAAAACAGGCCAAACGAAAAAAGGGCGCCCCGCAGGACGCCCTTGCTTAAGCGGATCTCCTGCTGGATCAGCGTTTCGAGAACTGGAAGCTACGTCGCGCCTTCGCCTTGCCGTATTTCTTGCGCTCGACGACACGGCTGTCGCGCGTCAAATAGCCGCCCGACTTGAGCACCGGGCGCAGGCCAGGCTCGTAATAGGTCAAGGCCTTGCTGATGCCATGGCGCACCGCGCCGGCCTGGCCCGAGAGCCCGCCGCCGACCACCGTGCAGACGACATCATACTGGCCGACCCGCTCGGCGACGACGAAGGGCTGGTTCATCATCATCCGCAGTACCGGTCGAGCGAAATAGACCGGGCTTTCGCGCCCGTTGACCAGGATCTTGCCGGATCCCGGCTTGAGCCAGACCCGGGCGATCGCGTTCTTGCGCTTGCCGGTGGCGTAGGCGCGGCCCTGCGGATCGATTTTGGGCTTCGTCTGCTCGGGTGCAGCGTCAGGCACGGGCGCCGGCGCCGCCTGCGCCGCCGTCATGGCGTGGCGCAGAGCGCCGAGTGATTGATCGGTATCGGCCATCGTCAGCCCACCTTATTCTTGCGGTTCATCGCACCGACATTAAGCGGCGTCGGCTGCTGCGCCTCGTGTGGATGGCTCGGCCCGGCATAGACGCGCAGATTGCTCATGATCTGGCGGCCGAGCGGGCCGCGAGCAACCATGCGCTCGACCGCCTTCATGATGACGCGCTCCGGGTGCTTGCCATCGAGGATCGCGCCCTTGCTGCGTTCCTTGATGCCGCCGGGATAGCCGGTGTGCCAGTAGAATTTGCTGTCGGCGCGCTTGTTGCCGGTGAGATGCACCTTCTCGGCATTGACGACGACGACGTGGTCGCCGCAATCCATATGCGGGGTGAAGCCGGGCTTGTGCTTGCCGCGCAGGCGCATGGCGATGACCGTCGCGAGACGGCCGAGCACCAGCCCCTCCGCGTCGATCAGCAGCCACTTCTTGTCCAGGTCGGACGGTTTGGCGGAAAAGGTTTTCATCGTGTAACTCATGATGCGCGCACGGCGGAGCTTATGCCCGATCGGCGCAAGGCGGCGGAGTATGTCAGGAAAGTGCGCCCTGTCAAGCGCCTAAGATCACACAAAATCAAAGCACTAGAAGACGCGGTATTATTTTACCGCTATTCAGCGACGGTGACGTGGTGGGATCGAATAGGTCGCGACGACATGGGCCACCATCTCGCCATCGCCTTGGGTGAAAAGCGCAACCTCGCCGACGGCAAGCCGGCTGCCAAGCTTCAGCAACTTGGCCTCGGCGCGGATCGCGGCCGGCGGCGGCTTGCGCAGGAAGTTGATCGTCAAGCTGGTCGTGACGGCGAGCTCGACGGGGCCGATTGCCGAGAGCACGGCAGCATAGACGACGAGGTCGGCAAGCATCATCAGGAGCGGGCCGCCAATGGTGCCGCCCGGGCGTAGGAAATCGCTCTTGAACGGCAGTGCGGCGACTGCCCTCCCCTCGCCCATCTCGATGATCTCGGCGCCGAACGCGGCGGCGAAGGGCAGGCTGTCGCGCATGATTTGGCGAAACCCCTCGACCGTGACCCCGGTCGTGCCCGCCGCTCGCTGTACCATCCGGTTTAACCCCCAGCGAATATCATGATGAGCAGGGCTACCGAACTCAACGCCGTCCTGACCGCGTGCAGCCGTCCCCAGGTGATCAGAAGCTGCCTTACCGTGTCGCTCGCGCCGTCAAGCGTAGCATCCTCCAGGCGACGATTGGTCGGGAAGGCAACGATCACGGTAAACGGCACCACCGAGCCGATGAGAAGACCAGCAATGAGCCAAGCCAGTCCACCGCCGCTCCACCAGCTCACGAGGCCGAGAAACGCCCCGATGATGGCCAGGGGGGCCTGCATCAGGGTTCCGCGCCTGTAGCTCGGTCGCCACTGCGCCAGCGCCATCGTCGGGTAGCAGGACAGCCGCGCCGGGTGCTCGACAAAGCTGACATAAATGGCCGCCCCGGCGAAAATCGCCGTCGCCGACATGGCAAGACTCTGAACCGATAGCGTCATGGTCCGCCTTGCTCAGGATTGTTCAAACCATGGTCCGGCGGGTAGCGGCGGCGGCCGATCCCATAAGTCTTGCCATTGACCTTGCCGGCATCGCGCGCATAGGCAGGGAAGTCACGCATATCGAGGAGATCTGGCATGTAGGGGTCGAGCGGCAGGGCGGCGCCGCGGATGCCGTATTCGGCCTCGACGCGATAGTCCATCTGGTAGACGTCGGGCGCGTTGCCGCCCGCTACCTGCGTCGCGAGCTTAGCCCAGAAAGGACCGCCATTGGCACTTGCTTCGCCGGTTGCGCGGACCGCCGGATAGCGCCGCTCGAAAGCGGCGAACGCCGCCAACGTGCGGCGGAGCCGGTCCTGGCCTCCCCACCACATGAAGCGCAGCAGCTTCGTCGGACGCTCTTGCGCAAGCGGGCCCGCGCCGCACGCCGCGCCCGCCAGAAGCGCCATGCCGGCGCCCTGAAAGCAACGCCGCGACATCCGATAGGTCATCGTTTCCGCCCAGACTTGTCGTTTTGTCGCCGGCGAGCTTGGGGCGAAGGCCGCCATGACGTCAATCCGCTACCGCAATCACTTCTGCAGCCCTCTCTTTCGACACGCCGCTTGCACGCCCATATCAAATAGCCGTTGAACTCAGCGATCGGAACGGGCGACATAGACGGCTGCCGTCGATGCGGCACGCGAGCGAGGAGGCGGCAATGGGCGCGCTGAAAGAGGCCGAAACCGAACCGGTGCTGCTGCGCTGCGACGATAGTGGAATCGCCGTCCTGACATTGAACCGGCCGCAATCGCGCAACGCGCTCTCCGCCGCATTGATGGCGCAGCTGCAGGACAGCCTTGACGCGATTGCGGGCGACAGGGCAGTGCGCGTCGTGGTGATCGCGGGAGCGGGCCCCGCCTTCTGCGCCGGCCACGATTTGCGCGAATTGCGTGCCAAGCCGGAACGCGCGCAATACGAGGCGATCTTCGCCCAATGCAGCCGGCTTATGTTGACGATTACGCGACTCCCGAAGCCGGTCATCGCGCGCGTCCACGGCATTGCCACCGCCGCAGGCTGTCAGCTGGCGGCGAGCTGCGACCTGGTCGTCGCGTCGGAGGATGCTAGGTTCGCGACCCCTGGTGTCAACATCGGCCTCTTCTGCTCGACGCCGATGGTCGCGCTCAGCCGCGCGGTCGGCCGCAAGCCGGCGATGGAGATGCTGCTCACCGGCGATTTTGTCGACGCCTCCCGGGCGCGCGAGCTTGGCCTTGTCAACCGCGTGGTGCCGCGCGCCGAGCTCGACGCCGAGGTCGCGCGCTTGGCAAAGCAGATCGCCGGCAAATCCGCGCGCGTCCTGGCAATCGGCAAGGAAGCCTTCTATCGCCAGGCCGAACTCGGCATCGCCGAGGCCTATGGCTATGCCTCCGAGGTAATGACGCGCAACATGCTGGCGCGCGATGCCGAAGAGGGCATCGACGCATTCATCGAAAAGCGTCCACCGGTGTGGCAGGATCGCTGATGTCGTTCGCCAGCGGGAGCCACCGTGAACCATAACAGCTACCCCGACCAGTATCTCAGATCGGTGCTCGATCGCGTGCGCACCATCGCCATGGTTGGCGCTAGCCCGCACTGGAACCGGCCAAGCTATTTCGCGATGAAATATCTGCAGGGCAAGGGCTTTCGTGTCATTCCGGTCAATCCGCGCGCCGCCGGCGAGACCATTCTCGGCGAGACCGTATACGCCGATTTGAAGGACATTCCCGATCCCGTCGACATGGTCGACGTCTTCCGCAATTCGGAGGCCGCCGGTCCGATCACCGACGAGGCGATCGCCATCGGCGCCAAGGTGGTGTGGATGCAGATCGGCGTGCGCAACGAGGAAGCGGCCGCACGCGCCGAAGCGGCCGGGCTCGAGGTCGTCATGAACCGCTGTCCCAAGATCGAGTATTCGCGACTTCATGGCGAGCTCGCGTGGAGCGGCGTCAACACCGGCATCATTTCCAGCAAGCGCCAGAAGAGGGTCTGACGGATGAGCGAGCAACCCACGGAAACGGCGGCGCAAGCCAACAAGGCCTTTGGCTTCGAGACGCGCGCCGTCCATGCTGGCGCCTCGCCCGACCCGACGACCGGCGCACGGGCGACACCGATCTATCAGACCACCGCCTATGTCTTCGACGATGTCGACCACGCCGCCTCGCTCTTTAACCTGCAGAGCTACGGCTACATCTATTCGCGGATCGGCAACCCCACCGTGTCGGTCCTTGAGGAGCGCATCGCCTCGCTCGAAGGTGGCCGCGGCGCGACCTGCTGCGCCACCGGCCACGCGGCGCAGATGCTTGCCTTCTTCGCCTTCATGGAGCCGGGCGCCGAGTTCGTTGCTTCGCGCAAGCTCTATGGCGGCTCGATCACCCAATTCGGCCGCAGCTTCAAGAAATTCGACTGGCACGTCATCTTCGTCGATCCCGACGATCCAGAGAATTTCCGCCGCGCGCTGACGCCGAAGTGTCGGGCGATCTTTACCGAGAGCCTGGCCAATCCCGGCGGCGTCATCACCGATCTCGAGGCGGTGGCGAAGATCGCCCATGATGCCGGCATTCCGCTGCTCGTCGACAACACGCTCGCCTCCCCCTATCTCTGCCGGCCGATCGAATGGGGCGCTGACATCGTCATCCATTCGACCACCAAGTTCCTCTCCGGCCACGGCAACTCGATGGGCGGCGCGGTCGTCGATTCCGGCCGTTTCGATTGGTCGCAGAACGACAAATTCGCCTCATTGACCGAGCCGGAGCCGGCCTATCACGGGCTCCGGTTCCACGAGACCTTCGGCGACCTCGCCTTTACCGTTGCCGGCCATGCGCTGGGTCTGCGCGACCTTGGCGCGACGATGGCGCCGCTCAATGCTTTCCTCACCATCACCGGCATCGAGACCCTGGCGCTGCGCATGGAGCGACACGTCGCCAACGCACAGCAAGTGGCGGAATTCCTCGCCGCTCATCCGGCGGTGAACTGGGTCAACTATGCCGGCTTGCCATCGAGCCCCTACCATGATCTGGCAAAAAAATATCTGCCCAAAGGCGCCGGCTCGGTCTTCACCTTCGGCGTCAAGGGCGGCTATGCATCCGGCGTCAAGATCGTCGAGAGCTGCGAGCTCTTCTCGCATCTCGCCAATATCGGCGACACGCGCTCGCTGATCATCCATCCGGCCTCGACGACGCATCGCCA
>WNFC01001065.1_pt1 | contig 28255 bp, 26 predicted proteins | sample 5400541 | NCBI WGS metagenome assembly WNFC01 (sample SAMN13153342, study PRJNA577476) | soil metagenome | isolation source: 120 cm saprolite under Douglas fir tree site 2 hole 2 replicate 1 | place: USA:California | collected 2015-04-18
CGTCGAAAGCCCGGGCATCTTCTGGTGGCTCGCCCTTATCTCAACGGCCGTCCTCTTCGGTGCCGCGGCCGTTAGTCTTGCCGCCCTCCCGGCCCGGTCAGGAGGGGCGCTGCGGCACTAGCTCCGCTACCGTCGGCGCCTGACGGTCGAGCGAGACTTCCAGGGAACGGATCTGGCTGGTAATCGCAACCTGGGCTGATTGCAAGTCGCTCAATTGGCTGCGGAGGCTAGCGATCTGCTCGTGCGGAGTCAGCTGGTCGACCATCGGCTGCGGGGCGGGTATGGGCGTTGCGGGCTGGGCCATGCCGTGCATCCCCCACATCATCAGGAGCATCGAGAGGGGGCAGGCCGCCACCAGGAGTACGGGCAGCGCCGCAGTGAAGAGTCGGGGCTGAAACAAGAAGAGCCCGACCGCGACCGCTGCGAGTCCGGCCACGACTTTCCAATCGATGCAAAAGCGTCCAATCCGCATGCGGGTCGGTGCTACTATAGCACGGTAGTAGAAAGCCGCGGCACTGGAGAACCGGCTTGACCAGGCTAAGACGATGATCGGCGCTCGGCGGTTCTTCGAGGATGGTCGCCAGATCTCCCGGCGGAGTCTCCTCGCCCTGCTTGGGTACGGCGCCTTCCTGGTCGCATCGCTTGTCGCCCTGTTTGAGTCGCGTCGGTTCATCTTTCCGAACGCCACCTATGAACAGCCTTCGGCCTTCAAGGCCGGCCCAGCGGCGGACTATCCGGTTGGATCCACGACAGTCTTCATCGACCAGCCGGTCGTCATCAACCGCGACTCGAACGGCATCTACGCGTTCAACCTGATTTGCACGCATCTGGGCTGCACGCCGCGCTTCTTTCCCGACGTGACCAGCGACCTTGTCGCGATCGGAATCGCGGGGATTCGGGACCCTCTGACCGGCCAGGCGGCGACCCGAACCAATCCGACGCTGCCAGGCTTCAAATGCCCATGTCACGGAAGTCGCTACTTCCGCGACTCGGTCAATTTCTACGGACCTGCCCCACGGCCGATGGACCACATCGCGGTCGCGCTTGCCCCGGACGGGCGCCTGCTGGTCGGTCGGACAAGCTTTGTCGACATCCTGACCCGACTGAAGGTCTGAGTGCGATCCCGGCCAAATCAGTCGCTCCTGATCAGGGCCTCGGCCATGCTGTTCGGAGCCGCCGGCCTGTTGTCTGCCTGTACGCTCCAAGAGAACGTGGCGGTCGCACCCCCGTCTGGCAAGGTGGGCGTCCCAGCTCCAGTGCTGTCGGGCCAGACACTCGACGGCACGCCCCTCACCGTGGACTTCCGCAACCGAAAGACGGTGCTCGTGTTCTGGGCCTCCTGGTGCGGTCCGTGCCGGAATGAGCAGCCGTACCTCAACCGCATGGCGACGGCCTACGCGACCCGCGGGGTGCAGTTCATCGGCGTCAACTTCCTGGACCATGACCATGCGGCCGCGAAAGCCTTCGAGGACGAGTTCCGCGTCCCCTATCCCAGCCTGTACGACGAATCGGGGAAGACGGCGGCAACGTACGCGGTCGATGCTCCACCGTCGCAGGTCCTCGTCGACGGGCGTGGCATGATCGTCGCGCGGACTCCTGGCGAGGTTACGGAAGACCAGCTCGGCCGGCTGATCCAGGCCAAGCTGCTAGCTTCCTGACGCAGGGGCAATGGTCGGTACACTCGCGCTCGCCTTCGTCGGAGGGCTGGTCTCCTGCGCCTCGACCTGCTTCCTTCCACTGATCCCCGCATACATCGCCTACATGGGCGGCCGGGCGGTTGCCCTACCCGACCAGACCGCCCTGAGCCAGCAACTTCGCGTGCTGGGCAATGCGCTCCTCTTCATTGCCGGCTTTGCCACCGTCTTCGTCGCGTTCGGCGCGGCGGCGGGGCTGATCGGCGCCGACCTGATCGTGTACCGACCGCTGTTGCTTCGGGTGGCCGGGGTGGCGCTGGTGGTGATGGGCGTCGTGTTGCTTGGTGGCGTGCCCTGGCTGCTCCGTCAGTTCCGGGTGGAGGTGGCGCACCGGCTGCCGCGGGGTCCTTGGGCCTCATACGTGGTGGGACTGGCATTCGCGATCGGCTGGACGCCCTGCATCGGCCCGATTCTGACCGCCATCCTCATTCTGGCCGCCAGCTCCGCCACCGCGCCCAAAGGGGCGCTCCTACTGGCGGCCTACTCCGCAGGCATGGGCTTGCCGCTGCTCGTGGCCGCGGGGCTGGTCGGGCAGCTCACGCGGTTGATTCGGAAAGCCTACGCGGTCACCCGCGTCGTCAACGCGGTCGCCGCCGTGGTGATGATCGCCATGGGCGCGCTTATCTTCACCAATCAACTGACCATCCTCAACAGCTACCTCCCCTACTTCGCCGTGACCCCGTCGTTCGAGAACGCCTTCCAGGCATCGGCCGCTCAAGACAAGCCAGGGATCCCACGCACCGGGGGCGCGATCCGGGCCGGCGCGCTAGCACCAGACTTCACCGTGACCGACGTCGATCGGCACCAGGTCACGCTGGCCAGCCTCCGTGGACGCCCGGTGCTGATCAACTTCTGGGCGACCTGGTGCACGCCGTGCCGGGACGAGCTACCAATGATTGCCTCTGCCTACCACGCCCATCACGGACAGGGGCTGGCCGTCGTGGCCATCGACTTCAAGGAGACCCCGGATACGGTCCGCCAGTTCTGGACCGGTCTGCATCTAGAGCCCGCTCCATACCTTGATGCCGACGGCCGCGTCGCCGCGCGTTATGGCGTCGGCCTCAGTACGAGCGGCTTGCCCGTCAGCGTCTTCGTCGCCCGCGACGGGACCGTCAGCGCCTTCGCCCCGTGGGCGCTCGACCCAACCTACCTGGATCAGCAGTTGGCGAAGATCCTGTAGGCCCGGCGTCCTCAGGGGTAGGAGAAGGTGTGCTCCAGCAGTTGGTGGGGCGCCACGATGACGTCGCGTACCGGCCGGGCTTGGGCATCGATCCAGAGGTGCATCCAGATCTGTGATCCCGGGAGGTAGACAACCACCTCCCGATTCGCCCCCGAAGTCGGCAAGGCGTATGCCTCGCCAGAGCCGTAGGGGAAGCTTTGCAGCAGCTCGTCGCCACTCACCTTGGAGTGGTTCTCCGCCTGTGCGCCGGGCCCGCTGGTCACGCGCTCATCGACCAGGACGGATTTCTGCGCCCGCAGGGTCGCCACCATCCGCGCCATCAGCGCCGGATCGGAGGGAACTGGTGGCCAGGGAACGGCGAACTGCAAAGCTCCGCCAGCCCAGCCAGTGGCGTCAGCGGTAATGTCGATGGCCGTCGTGCCGGCAGGCCAGTCATACCCGGCACGGAAGCAGCCCGGACCACAGCTGTGGGGTGTTAGGGCCACGGTCTGGCCGGCGGGCGAACGGGCGACCAAGCGCCTGAGGCGCGTTGCGGCGCTCTCGGAGCCAGTCGGTATCAAGACGTTAAGGACCATGGTTCCAGAGCTGGCCGTGAGGTAGACCTCGAGCCAGCCCGCCTGTCCCGCAACGGTCAGGCTGAGACCGGTGGGTATCGGCTCTTCGGTCGGCGGCTGCGCGGCCGCCAGCGAGGTGAGCGGCGTCGGCGGCGCCACCGAGCCGAGAAGAGAGGCGACTCCGACGACGCCGATGAGCAAACCAATCTCGACCCGGGTCAACGCCCGCAGACTAGCCAGCGGCGGAGTTCGGGGCCGTGAAATCCGAAACCCTCTGGCCCACGCTGCGACCAGCAACGCAAGGAGGACGAGTGCCGCTTTCAGAAGCAAGACCCGGCCGTACGCGGTGGTGAGGAGCTGCTCGGGCTGGCGGATCTGCCCCACGGCGAGGATGATTCCCGTCCCCACCACCAGGGCCGCGCTAGCCAGCGCAAGCGCGGCATACCGCGGTACGGCTTGGGTGATCTGTTCCCAGGTGGCTGATCGAAGCCAAATCACGCCGACCAGGTGGGCCAGCATGCCAACCCAGAGGGCGGCAACCACAACGTGCATGACCACGGCGGATTCCTGCCAGAGGTCGCCCGAAACACCGGGGTGAGCCCGAAGAGCCTGCGCCGCAAGGCCGGCGGTAAGCATCCACGGAACGGCTACTCGAGCCTCTCGGAGCCTCCAGCCGATGGCGCTTCCTGCGGTCATCGCCAACGTAAGCAGGGCCAGGGAACCGGCCTGTGTCGCGAAGGCGGTCGCGATCGCGCGGCCGATGGCGTCGCTACCCGCCCCAACACGTGCGGCGCTGAGTCCGAATTCCTGAAGCGTCCCGGCCATCACCAGGACGTGCACCATATATAAGGATGGGCGCTTACTGGTTGTGTTGGTCTGATTCCAGACCCAGCGGCGACTGATCACCGTTCCGAGTAGCAGCGCCAGGCCGGCGATGACGACCCAGGTCGCGAGCGCCTCCGGCCAGTCGGTAGGACTCGCCGTGCCGCTGCTCACCGCGGGAAGGACAGCTGCCGCGCCTATTCCAAAGACGAAGTCCCCCGTCGACGGGTGGCCGTCTTCCGACAACGCTTCCCAGGTCACCTGGTAGGTGCCTTCGGCCAGCGTCGGGAGCCGGACAGATAGGGCCGTCCCATCCGCGGATCGTTGGATTGCGCCCGCATTGACGACCCGGCCACCGCTTGTCTGGATCGACACGCGGCTCCCGGCGAGAACTACCCGCTCCGTGAAGTCGAGTCGAAGCACCTGCGGGCTGGCCAGGAGGCGCTCGCCGGCTGCCGGCGAACTCTTCGCCAGAAAGGCATGGGCTTCCGCCTGGATCGGTCCAGCGGCGAGCAGGAGGCAAGCGAGTGCAACCGCGCTCCATAGCGTCGATCGGGCGGCCACAAAGCGGGCGGCGACCTGAGCCACCCTATAGGAGTGACAACGCCTGCTGGTCGATGAAGTCCGGCGGCATCTGTCCCAGGTGGATCACTCTGACCACCCTATCGCGGTCGACAACGGCGCTCGTGACGACCATGGCCAACGATCGGGACCCGAGCCGGGAGCGCATCGATCTAACTCAAGGTAGCCGCTCGCCAGGAGCGGTACAGAGGCACGCCAACCAACGCGGCGAGTACGGCGATGCCTGCAGCCTGGACGAGGATCGGCAAGCCGCGCAGCGCCACAGCTACGTCACCGGCCAGACCCGTCGCCCAGCGGTTCCAGGACGTCAGCCAGTCAGGCGCGTAGCTCATCCGGCCCGTGATGGCAAGCGCCAGGGCGGCAGCTGCCACCGCGAGAAACATGCCGGCGGCCACCAGATCCTGCCAGGCAATACGCCGACCACGGAACACGAAGCCACCGGAACCCGTCGCCGCTCGCACCCATCGCTGCGGCAAACGGTCTGAGAAGAGAGCGGCGAGGAACAACGGGAAGACCATCCCAAGCACATAGGCAGCCGCAAGACCCAGGGCGCCGAGCGGCGATGCCGCCAACGCTGACATGGCCACTACCCCGACGACTACCGGCGCACAGCACGAACTCGCTACTCCGGAGGCAAGACCAAGGGTAAAGACCCGAGCCGCTCCGCTGCCGCGCACTCGAAGACCAAGGCTCGGCATGGGCAGGGTCCAGCCGCGACCCCAGAGGATGCTCACGCCAAGGAACGCGAGGAAGATGCCAATCACGAGAAATACCACCCGCTGATAGCGCGCGACGAGCTGACCGAGCGCGCCGACGCCGAGGACGATAGGAAGCAACACCGTCGCCACACCCGCCGAGAAGATCAGGGCCGTGGTCGGGAGCCGCCGACGTCCGCGCTCAATGGCGGTGGCAACGAACGTGGGCAGAAGCGAAACCACGCAACAGGGCGCAAATAGGGCCAGGATGCCTCCCAGAAAAGCGGCCACTAAGGAGCTCGAGTAGACGAGCGCGTTCACGGAAGCCGGCGCCAGCGCAGCCACGAGCGAGACTCGCGTTTACTCAGCCATCGCCGGAGCGCACCGTCCGAGATGCGCCCGTAGGCGGCGAACCTACCGTCGATGTACACCGCGGGGGCGAATGGGATGCCGTCCCGTTGAACGAGCCTCTGACCCTCAGCGCTGTCCCAGGCAGTCTCCTCCACCACAACCGAGCGCTCACGTCCCAGTCGGGCAATGACGTCCCGCGCATGGTCGCAGAGGTGGCAGTCGTGCAGGGTCAGCAACACGACCTTGAGGGGCACGGTAGCCACATCAAGCCTGCTTCAGCGCACTGATGACGTCGTCGACCGGAACGTGCATCGTGTCGGGGGCGAGCTCCTTCCATCGGATGTGGCCGGACGCATCCACCACGAAGATGGAATGGCTGTCGACCTGCCCCATGTCCATGCCGCTTGGAAGGTGAAAGACGCCGAACGCAGAACCCCAGGCATGATTGCGGTCCTCAACGATCGGAAACGCCAGTTTGAGCTGGCTGGAAAGCGACTGGGACTGCGCGAGCGGATCGACGCTCACGGCGACCACCTGGCCACCAAGGTCCTTGATCTCGGCCATCCGGGCTTGCAACTCCACGAGCTGCTGTTGGCAGGCCCCTCAACCCGACTCCTCATAGAAGTAGACGACCACCTTCGAGCCACGAAGCTGAGTCAGCGAGAGCGTTTGTCCGGTCGTCGCGGGCTGCCCGCTCGAGGGAGCCATTGCGCCGAGGCCGACACCTGATGGCGAGCTGGATGATCCAAGACGGTTGGACAGGACAAAGGCCACTACCAGGATCACAACCGCGACGACCGCCCCGGCCCCCAGCCATGGAAGGGCGCGCGATAGACCACCGGACGTCGTCGGCACGGGTCGGCTAGATTGGCGGCTTCCCTTCATCGAAGTACTATCGGCACATAGTAGCACCGGGCCGTCAACTCGCCCCCGCCTCGCCACCACGGGCTAGCGACGGCGGCCGCCCACGGAGGGGGGCCCATCACTACCGTCGCGAAAGGCCCCACTTCTCTTGGCCCTTCGGCCGTGCTTTACTCAGGCCATGCCAGAAAAGAAGCTCCGATTTGAGCCAGACTCTCTTGACATCCTCAAGCGGGGTACGTACGTGCAGGTCACCACTCGCGGAACGGCGACTCGATGGGCCATCGCTCGCGCGGCCTTCCTCGACTCTTTGCTTCGTGACCATGACGTAGTAGGGCAGGTCGTAGAGGAGTTCAACAAGATTACTGACGCTCCGGCCATCATCGATGCGCTTGGATCGACGATGGCTGAATCCCATGAGCTTGCTGTCCGAGACGGGCGCCTCATCGGGGACGGCCAGGGCGGTCCTCGCAGAGAAGCTGATCCTTCGCCGAACGAACGTGAGGCTGGCAAGGCCCTGGGCACGCGAATGAGGTTCGAGTGTGATCGGCTGTTTCGCATCGTCACCGGAAAAGATCGAGAGCAGTCTCGCGCCCTGGTCCTCGCAGCCGCGAGATGGACTTGGGACAAGAAGCTGTATTGGCCTTGGCTCGTCAGTGACCTTGTTAACTGGTATCGGGACAAGGTGCTCTATCAGAGCCCTCACGGTGGCTGGTACGGAACGGTACAGCGTAAGCTAGCCGATTGGAAATTCTCTGTTGCGAACGACACTGATTTGCTTCCCAAGCTGGTCCTCCGTCGAAGCAAGAAAGAGACGCCTCACCAATACCGGGAGCGAGCCCGCAAGGCATGCGCGGAGTTTCTCCGAGAGGTCGAGGACGTATGGCCAGACGGCAGGACTCCATCAAACACCGAGGCCATTGAGCGCAAGATTCGCTGGTTCTATGAGAACCGCGTGAGGGGCGTCTCTATCTCTGCTCTCGCAAACGACTTCGCCGAACGCTACAAAGATCTGCCACCCGATGATCGACTTCCGATGATCGATGGGCGACGGAAGGATGTTCGTGAGGGCATTCGGGATGCCGAAGCATGGCTTAGCTCGTCGGGGCCCATTTTCACAGCGCCACCGATGAGAGCGCAGCGCGTTGAGTCAGTTGCGATCGTAACGTTCCCTCAGATTGGTCGAGCGACGGGCCCAGCGACGCAGGACTGAGACGAGGCCAGACCAAACGACCGAGAGGAGCTAGACGCTTGGTCGATTGAAATCCATATGAAAGTCCGAGACCAAGCCACGAAAGGCCCGGCAAGGCTGTCGCGCGCGCCGATTTTTGGGCTCCGTTTTCTGTAGCCAATTCTGTAGCCAACCCGAAGGAATACTTGAGACCATATGGAGGCGTTACGAATACATGGAAAGCCAAAATTCGCAGCTGAATTCAATTGCTGGCTGATTTGTAAACAGCGGGTCGCCGGTCCGAATCCGGCCGTCGGCTGATCATTCTCGAATTCGATTCGGCACGAATCGATTGCCACTTTAGTTATAGCGCAGCTCCGATTTTTAGCCACCAATGTAGCCACCGGGACTCTTGAACCAGAAATTCACAGCATTATTCGAATGCAGAGTCGCCGGAAGGCGTGCCAAACCTAAATAGCCGCTGTTTGAAAACAGCTGCTCATCTCGCACTCGGAACCACTCGCTTAGACTGCCGCCCGCGAGCTTTCGCGGGGGTTCCACGCGTCGTCACCCGACGGAAGGTAACCAGGGATACGCTCACCAAGCTGCACATCCGTGGCCCCGGGGCGCCGCCGCACGCAGACGCTTCATGTGGGACGGAGGCTGTGAAGCACTCGACCATGCCCAGCAGCGGGAGGTAGACGAAGAACTCGGACGCTGGCTCCGGGCGTAGGTTGCTGTTTCTTGCCATAGCGCCGATGAGAGAGACGCTCGGTCCCCCTCAAGACCCAGACGGCTGATCGCCCCAATGGGGTATCCATGGATCCGACGACGATTGGCTCGCCTGGCCCGTGTCGGATCGGCGAAAGACTTCTGCCTTAGGCACTCCGGGCTAGCGCCTGGTTCCGGCCGGAGAGCGACCTCTGCAGAAGCCGGCTGATGTCGCTGGGAGAGATGATTCCGGCCAGCCGGCCGTGATCAACTACCAGGGTTCGACCCCCACTGCAGCCCTCGGAGACGCTGAGCAGGTTCGTGATCGGGTCAGCCGGGCTTGCCGTCGACGCGCTGTCGAGTGGACAGCTGATCTCTTTGATAAGGGTCGTCTGGCGAGCGTCGGGCGCTACCTGCTTGAGAGCGGCGAGGGTCAGGATTCCGCTCAGCCTGCCGTCCGCATCGTGAGTTGGAAAGGTCGAGTGCCGCGAGGCCAGGACGTACCCATGGAGCGCATCCTCGACCGTGATGTCGTCCGGAGCCGCGACGGGGTTGCGCGTCATCACGTCGGCGGCGCTGATTCCGGAGAGCGCCTGGCGGATCACGCTCCCGGTCTGTTCGGCGCGGGCCGCGCTCAGCAGGAACCATCCCAGGAAGACCGACCAGAGCCCACCGATGAGGCTGCCCGAGGCGAAAAACGTGAGCAGACCGTAACCGATCAACAGAAACGCGAAGGCCATGCCAACACCGGCGGCGATATTGGTCGCGCGCAGCCGATCACCGGTGCGCAGCCAGATCAGCGATTGCAAGAGCCGGCCTCCGTCCAGCGGGAAGGCGGGGAGCAGGTTGAAGACGCCCAGCAGGATATTGATGTAGCCCAGCCAGGACAGGGTTGCGGCGAGCAGGCTCGGCCGGGCGCCACCGCCGAAGGCAACCGAGGCGAGGAAAAACACAATGCCCAGCAGCAGGCTCGTCAGGGGGCCGACGAACGTGATCAGCGCTTGCGCGCCGGGCGAGCTGCTCTCGCTGCTAAACCGTGACACGCCGCCAAACAGCCAGAGCGTGATGCCCTCGACGCGGACGCCGCGTCGCATGGCCACGACGGAATGAGCCAGCTCATGCGCTAGCAGCGAGGCCAGGTACACGAAGGCCGACACGACGCCCGCGGTCCAGTACGCGCCGGAGGTCTGGCCGGGCACGGTCGACGGCAGGATCCCGGTTGCGAGGCTCCAGGCGATCAGCGCGGCAATGACCAGCAGGCTCCAGTTCAGCCCGACGTGGATTCCAGCGATGCGGCCGAGGCTCAGGTTCTCGTTCATGGTCATTTACTGGCAGCCGTCGCCGTCATTCCGTCCACCATTGTTGTCGGCGTCGTGGTCGCCACCATTGAAACCAGGGATGCAGCTGGTTGGCATAGGTTGAGGTGGCATCGGAGGCGCGGGCTGGGACGGTACAGGCGTGGGTGTCGGCGTCGGAGCCGGCGTGGCCACGTCTTCGGTCAATCCGGTGCTGGCGACGAACCAGTAACCCATCAGGCCCTGGCCATTTGTGTCGCCGGGCTTGTTGTCGCCGCTGAACGTGTAAAGGGGCCAATCGCTGTACGTCACCTGACGTCCGCCATCAGGACGCACGATCGTTTTCAACGTTCCGGGCAATGCCACGTTGACCGTCAGCAGCGCCGAAGGCGCCAACAATGGCGGCCACGTTTTTGCGCAGGATCCGGAACACATGATGTTGGGAGCCGACGGATGCGAGTCCCGTTCTGGCGCGAAGTAGTACAAGGTGCGGGCCATCGCCGTCGTCAAGTAGCTTCCCAGTGGGGTATTGGACGCGACGTGAATGGCGACGGCCTTCGGGGCCGGACTCGCTCCCCCACCGGTAGATGGATTTGAGCCGCAAGCGGCCAGCAAGATGGCAAATGAAATCGAGAGGCCGAGGATCGGGAATCGGTTTCGCATAGCGCTTCTCCTTGTTGGGCGGACGCGCAGCCTGTCGCGCGTCAGCGGGATATGCGATGAGGCTATGCGCGGAGCGTCAAATCACCGTAAACGGCGCGGTGGCGGCTGGCCAGCACCTCCGCGATCAGGATGCGAAGGATCTCGGCGACGGGGATCGCGATCAGCGCGCCCAGCATCCCCATCAAGGCACCGCCGACGAGCACCGCGAGAAAGATCGCGAGCGCGGGCAGATGGACACTGCGCCCGTACAGAAGCGGGTTCAGCACGTTGCTCTCGATCTGCTGGTACACGATGATGTAGAGCAGGAGGATCAGCGCCTTGACCGGCGAGATCCCGAATGCCGCAAGGATGGGCGGAATCGCGCCCAGGGTCGCGCCGACCATCGGGATCAGATCGAAGATGGCCAGCAGGAGCGCGAGGGCCAGCGCGTAGGGGACGCCGAGGATCGTCATGCCAACGAACGCCCCCGCACCGGCGATCAGGCTGATGGTGAGGTTACCGGTGACATAGCCGGATACGGCGCTGGCCGACCCATCGAGCACGCGCCGCAGCCGGGGGCGTTGCGACTCCGGAACGAGCTTCAGCCCAGCGTTGACGATCTCGGCGCCATCGTTGAGGAAGAAGAAGGTCAGCACGATGATGGTGATCAGGGCCGCGACGGTGTTGAGGGCATTCGCCGTCACGGTGGTGAAGGAACCGATCGCGCCGCTCAACTGGCCCGGCAACGCATTGAGTTGAGGGCGCAGGCTCTCGACGACGTCAGCAAGACCGAGGGGTCGGGCCAGTTTCCGGACCTGATTGGTCAGACCGCCCGGTTCTTGTAAGACGTGGGCGATCCCCTGCACTTGGCCAACCAGTGACGGCAGGGCCAGGCGCACGATGATCAACAGGGCGATAAGCACGGCAAGGAAGACCAGCAGGATCGCGACGGGTCGGGCGACCCGACGGCGGTGCAGTGCGTCGACGGCGGGGTTGAGCGTGACGGCCAGGAAGACCGCCAGGACGATTCCCTGGATGACACCCTGCAGTCGATAGACCAGATACAGGCTGAAGAACACCGCGAGCGCCGTCACCAGCATCACGAAAACCGTGCGAACGGTGACCGCCGTGCTCGGCATCACGCATCCACGATGCGACGCTTTCCCAATTGAAGGACCCGCTCTTGCAAGTCGAAACACTGGTCGATCGCCCGGGCGATCCGCCGCCGCCACTGACCGGGCGCGTCAATTTCCGGCGGCAGTAGCTCGCTAACCGCCTGGAGGCGTGGCATGAAACTCCGTGGAACGTTACTGAGACCTTCGAGGTGCAGCGCTTCGAGACCAACAATCAGCTCATCGAGGTAGACATACGGCCGCCTGAAGGCCTGCCGCTCGCCCCGCTGCTTATCCGCCACTCGCATGGCCCATCGAATGTCGCGGTTGGCTTCAGCGATCGTCACCATCCCCCGTCTGTGTCCCGTAATCACGGCGCAGCTCGTCGCGCGTACGAGAGAGGAACAGCTCACGCGGATCCATGGTTTGGATCAGGTCAACCGGGATGCAGAGGGCCGACTCGGAAAACGGGTTCGTTTCAATCGTCATGCAAGCGGCTGCGCGGTCGACGGCATCGACGGTGCCGACCTTCTCGCCATCGGCGTCGTAGACCATCTGGCCAGCGGTGATGCTGTCGAGGATTTCGTCGGTTGTCATCCCCTCCGCGTCCTTCATGCGGTCCGGCTGCTCAGCTCGAGGCGGACCGTCGCCCGGTCGCGTTTCGCCGCGTTGAGCCATCGCTCGAGCTCCGCACCACACAGACCAAGGATCTGGTTATGCAGATCAGCCATTTGGTCGCTCGGTTCGGCATCGAGCGCGGCCAGGGCGTGGCGATAGGCACTCCAGACACGCCGCGCGCCGGCAACATCCTCCGTGCGAAGGTGCGCGTCGATCAGACGCCGCCAGGCACTCTCCTCGTCCGGATTCAGCGACGTCCAACGCTCCAGGGTGCTGATCGCGGCGGCCGCATCGCGCTCTCCCATCTGTCGGCTGGCGAGCCGATCGAGAAGCTCCGACTCGACTCCGCTCCAGTAGGTCCGCTGACTCTCGATCCACGCCTCGAAGTCGGAGGCGTCCGGAAGAAGCATCCCGGCAAGAAACGGCCCGCGGATCCGATCGACGGCCGCTCCGATTTCGTGCCCCTGGATATCGCACTGCGAGCAGCGGGCCAGCTGTTGCGCGTGCGATAAAGCGTGGACGTCGAGATCGACCGGTGCCCCAGCTCTGACACCAAGCGATTCGCGTGTCGCCGAGATGACCGCATCGGCGCACGAGCCGAGTGCCTGTCGCATGTAGTTCAGCGCGGTTCGCAGGCTGGCCCGCGCGTCGACGACATCGGCATCCGGCCAGAGGAGGTCGGCCAGCCGTTCCCGCGGATGTGGACCAGGATCCACCGCAAGGTAGACGAGGAGCGCAAGGGCTTTTTTGGTGCGAAAGACTATCGGTCGACCATCGAGTGCCGCCTCGGCGGGACCGAGGAGCTTGAGCTGAATCCGGCCCACGCCACACGGTCTTGCCCCCATCCCTTCCATCCGTCAAGGCTAGGCATGTCAAGCGATGATCGAATCAAGGAAGTCCTTAGTCTTTGGCGGTAGGATGAGGACTGAGGGGTGAGGTTGAGCACGCCGCAGCCGCATGCTGGCGCGACCGGTTTGGTCGGAGCTCCACAAGGCACCGGTCTCGTTGATCGAGCCCTCGAGAAGGCGGCGCTCGCCGCTATCCTCGACGCCGTCCGGCTGGGAATGAGCGGGACGCTCGTGCTCCGCGGTGAGCCAGGCATCGGCAAGACAGCACTGCTCGAGCACATGGTCCACGGCGCGCCGGATTTTCGAATCGCGCGCGCGGTCGGGATCGAGTCCGAGATGGAACTCGGCTTCGCCGGCCTTCACCAGCTCGTCATCCCATTCCTGCCACACCTCGATCGGCTGCCCGTTCCGCAGCGGGACGCCCTCGCTTCGGCCTTCGGGCTGGTCGCGGGGGCAGCACCCGACCGCTTCCAGGTCGGCCTGGCGACACTGACCCTGCTTGCCGATGCCGCCTCCGAAAAGCCCCTCCTGTGCATCGTCGACGACGCGCAGTGGCTCGACACCGAGTCCTGCGAGGCGCTCGCCTTCGTCGCCCGGCGGCTTTACGCGGACCGCATTGCCCTCATCTTTGCGGTGCGCGAGCCGGCGGGGCCCCGCGGCGCGCTGACCGGGGTCCCAGAGCTGCATGTCGGTGGACTCCTCGCGGACGATGTCCGCAGCTTGCTGGCCACGGTGGTCGATCGTGTGCCAGACGGGCGACTTTCCGAGCGCATCGTGGCCGAGATGCAAGGAAATCCGCTCGCGATTCTCGAGCTCACCGCCGACCTGACGCCCCGCCAGCTCGACAGTGCATCGCAATTACCCCAGCCCCTACCGATTGGCAGCCGTCTGCAGCGGCACTTTGTGATCCAGGTGAGAGGGCTCCCACCGGACACGCAAGCGCTCCTGCTCCTGGCGTCCGCCGAACCATCCGGCGATCCGGTCGTGCTCTGGCGAGCAGCCAAATCCCTCGGGATCGGCCGCGAGGCGGTGGGTCCGGCCGAAGCCGATCGCCTGCTCGCGCTTGGACCGCGAGTGAGCTTTCGACATCCCCTGATCCGCTCCGCCATCTATCACGGCGCGCCCGCTGCGGAGCGGCGGCGTGTGCACGCGGCCCTCGCGGAGGCGACCGATGCGGCGATCGAGCCCGATCGCCACGCCTGGCATCGCGCCGCAGCGATTGTCGAGCCGGATGAGGACGTCGCCGCCGAGCTTGCGCAGTCGGGAGAGCGCGCCCGACGACATGGAAGCTACGCATCCGCGGCCGCGTTCTTCTCGCGGGGCGCCGAGCTCACACCCGAGCACGGTGCCAAAGCGCAACGCTTGCTCGCGGCCGCCCAGGCCTCGCTCACCGCCGGGGCTCCCGACCGGGCTCAGGCCTCGCTCGACGAGGCCATGCCCCTGTTGCGGGCTCCCCTTCAGCGCGCGCTCGCCCGATCCCTCGAAGGTGGCGTTCGCTTTGCGTTGGGCCAGGGAAGCGAGACACCGTCGATCCTGGTCGAAGCGGCCCGCTCGATGGTGCCGCTCGACCTGACGCTCGCTCGCGAGGCGCTCTTTGGCGCCCTCGAGGCCGCCATCTTCCTCCAACCGGCGACGAGGGGCCCGCTCCTGCGCGAGATCGCCCACCAGGTCATCGCCGCCCCAGGGACCGAGGCGTCGCCCATCAGTCCAGCGGACGTCATTCTCGATGGCTACGCGGCGCTGATTACGGACGGTTACCCGTCGGGGGCACCGCTTCTCAAACGCGCCATTGGCGCCATGCTGAGCGAGGAATCGGACCCGGGTGCCGACCTGCGTCTGTATGGACTCGCCGCGCTTGCGGCCTACAGTCTCTTCGACGACACCAGCCTGCACATCCTGGTCAGCCGTTGGGTGCGACTGGCCCGTGAGCGCGCCGCGCTGACGGTCCTCCCGATCGCGCTGGCCTTCCTTGCCGCCGTTGAGATGTACGCCGGCCGCACGCGGGAGTGCGAGGACCTGGGGAGAGAAAGCCTCGAGATCTCGGCGGCCACCGGGAATCCCGGCTCCCTGGGCGAGGCGAGTCGTGGCGATGTCAGCCTCCTCGCGTGGCGGGGCGACGAGGCGGAGGCCCGGGCGAGCGCGGCGGCGCAGATCGCCGAGGCGCTTAAGCATGAGCAGTTCGGCACCGCGAACTTCGTCCGCTGTGCCCTTCTTCCCCTCGATCTCGGTCTCCGGCGCTATCAGCCGGCCCTGGACAACGCGCTCCCTGTATATGAGGATGATCCGCCGTTCCTGGGCTCGTGGGTTCTGCCCAATCTCATCGAGGCGGCCGTTCGCAGCGGGAACGAACAGGTGGCACGCGAGGCCCTGAGCCGGCTGACCGTGCGAGCGTCGGCCGGCGGGACACCGTTGGCGCGCGGGTTTCTGGCCCGTTCGCGGGCCCTGCTCGCCGCCGACGCGGAGGCGGAGTCTCTCTACAGGAAATCGATCGATCAGCTCGGCCGATCGCCGACGAAACCCGAGCTGGCGCGAGCCCACCTTCTATATGGAGAATGGCTTCGCCGCCAGGGGAGAAAGCGGGAGGCCCGCGACCAACTGCGGACGGCGTACGACATGTTCGCATCCATGGAGTTGCGGGCGTTCGCCGACCGGGCGCGGAGCGAGCTCGAGGCGACCGGAGAGCGCGCTCGCAAACGCAGCGTCGAGACACAATCCCAGCTCACCCCTCAGGAAGCCCAGGTCGCTCGTCTGGCAGGGCAGGGCTTGAGGAACCAGGAGATCGCCGCGCAGCTCTTCGTCAGCGCCAGCACGGTCGAGTATCACCTGGTCAAGGTGTTCCGCAAGCTCGGCGTCCGTTCGCGAACCGAGCTCGCGCACGCCCTGGCGCAGCCGGGTTAGTCCCGCACCCCCGTCAGGACGTTGCGAGCACCCTGCCCAGCTGGGCTCGCGAGGTGATGTCGAGCTTCGGAAAGACTCGATACAGGTGTGAGGCGACCGTGCGGTGCGAGAGGTAAAGCTTTTGGCCAATTTCTCGGTTCGAGAGCCCTTGAGCGGCCATATTCGCGATCTGGAGTTCTTGCGGGGATAGATGGTCCCGTGCCTCGGGCGTTCGACTCGCGCTGCTTTCGCCCGATGCGCGAAGTTCCTGTCGCGCTCGTTCTCCCCAGGCGATGGCGCCGAGGGCGTCAAAAACCTGGCGTGCGGCGCGAAGGGGAGCGCGCGCCTCGGCAACTCGACGCTGGCGGCGAAGCCAGGCGCCGTACGAAAGCAGGACGCGACCTCGCAGAAAGGGCCATTGACCGATGTCCCCACCCAATACCGCCTGAAACTTCACCTCGGCATTGTCATCGTCGGCGAGAAGCGCCTCCGCATATCCAACCTCGATCTGACACCAACGCGATGAGGTTTGTCTAATCACGCCTGCGACCTTATCGACGAGGGCCCCCGCGGAGGCCTGGTCCCCGCTGTAAGCGGCGGCCTCGGCGAGGTCCGCGATGACCCAGTAGCCGATAACGGGGTGGTGGGCAGGATCAGCAGGGTCGTAAATTCGGCGCAGCTCTTCATAGGCTTCAGCGCGTCGCCCATTGCCCAGGGCGGCCACCCCACGCGCCACCTGCACGATCGCCAGTAGGAAATTCGGGCCAGCCGGGACAAGGATCCGTTCTGCGCCTGTGGCAAGGGTCGCCGCGAGCTCGGGGTATCCGCGTAGCGCCGCTAGCCATCCTTTCATGGCCTGCGCGCCCGCCGTCCAAAAAGGCTCTGCCGTCTCGGCTGCCAACCGTTCAGCCTCATCCGCCGCGGACATCGCTGTAGTCCAATCCCCGAGGGAGATCGCGCCCCAGGTCTGAATAAGGAGTAACCGGGGCAGGTGGCCGAGCCGGCCCTGGGCGCGCAAACCGTCGATGGCAGCCGCGAGGAATCGGGGCGCAAGCTCAAAGCTGCCGATCACGGCCGCAGCACTGCCATACCAGCGAGCCACTTCGGCGTTGTTGTCCGCCTTTGCCGACGCCTGTGCGACCCAACTCGTGACCACGCTGCCGCGTTCGACGGGAGCCGCGTAGGCGAGTACCGCGAGTACCCGTGGGTCCTCATCAATCGTGCTCGCGCGCTCTGCGGCAGCGATGACGAGCTCGCGTGCCTCCCAACCTGGGTCGCTCCACCAGCACCGCTGGGCCACGAGCCAGATGATGTTGAAGGCCAGGTCCGTGTCTCCTGCTCCCCTGGCGCGGTTCGCGATCTCAACAAGTTGGCGCACGCGTTCTCTGTCAAAGGTGGTGCTGCCGGCAATGCCGCGAATCCATGCGATCCGCGCCTCCTCGAGCGGCCCTCGGGTAAGGGGTTCCGCGTCTCGCACGAGTCGTGCCACCAGGTCACGACGGCCGAGCTCGAATGCGAGTTCCGCCGCACGGAGGAGCCGCTGGCCCCGAAGGGCCGGATCCGGACTGAGTTGCGCCGCGCGTTCGAGCGCGCTGACCGCGATAAAGAGTGCCCCGCGCGCCTGAGCTCGTAGAGCCGCGTCGGCGAGCTCGCCGGCCACCTCTTCATTTGGCCCAACCACGGCAGCGGCGCGGTGCCAGGCTCGGCGGTCGGGCTGGTCAACGAGCACGGCGGCCAACGCGGCGTGCACAGCCCGGCGCTCCGAGGCACTTGCCAGCTGTTGAATTGCGGACCGCATCAACGGATGGTGGAAGCGGACCTCCATCTGATCGATCTCGATAAGCCCGGCGGATACGGCCGGCACCAGGGCGTCGACCGTCGCCTCCGTCTTAGCGACGTCGCTGGCGGCGGTCAAGACCTCGGCAAGATCAGTGCCATCGTCGATGGCGGCAACCAGCAGCGTTGTCTGCGTATGAGCTGGCAGGCTGACGGCGCGTGCCGTGAATGCCTGCTCGAGGCGGGCGGTGAGCGGCAGTGCAGAGGGGAGAGGTTCTTCGCCCGTTAAGCGGGTGGCGCCCAGAGCGGCCGGTAGTTCCACCAGCGCAAGTGGGTTGCCCTGCGCCTCTTTCAGCAGCCGCCGCCGCACGGCTGGCGCGAGGCCCGGTGCCCTGAGGTCGAGCAACGTTACGGCTTCGGACTCGTTCAGGCCCTCGAGGCGCAGCTCGGGGAGTCCGGCGTCGAGCAGGGAAGTTGGCCAGCCTTCCCGGACGGCCAACAACATCACAATCGGATCGGACTCGAGTCGGCGGGCCACGAACGCCAGAACATCGCAGGTCGGCCCGTCCAGCCACTGGGCGTCCTCTGCCACCAGAACAACCGGCGAGTGGTCACCGACATCAGCTAGCACGTCCAGGGTCGCGAGGGCGATCAGAAATAGATCCGGTGGCGCAGCCGCGGACCTGCCGAACGCTGCAGCCAAGGCTCCCCGCTGTGGACCGGGCAGGGCGTCGACCGCCTTCTGAATCGGTCGGAGCAGCTGATGCAGCCCGGCGAAAGGCAGGTGGGCCTCCGACTGCACGCCGGCTGCGGTGAGGATCTGAAAGCCATCAGCTCGTGCTCGTCTGGCGCCCTCGGCAACAAGGGCGGATTTGCCGATGCCCGCCTCGCCTCGGACCATCAGGGCGCCCCCCTGCCCCGGCAGACGGTCGAGCAGCTCCCGCACGATTCCCCGCTCCCGCATCCGCCCGATCAGCGCCGTCGGCTCGGTCAAAATCCTCTGCCGCATTTGATCGGAGGGTTCCATTATCCGCCGATCAGTCATATGACAGAAGCCGCGGCCAACCAACCGACGTAGTGTGGCGATTAGAGCATTGCCCGGCCTGGGAAGCGAAGGAGAAGAAGCGGGATGAGTACGGCGCGGCCTGGCATCAACGCTCAAGGCAACGTCGACACCACGGTGAGGCCACGACTGCTTGGCCGCGCCGAGGAGAAGGCGACCCTCATGGGCTTACTGGAGGGCGTTCGTCTTGGACTGAGCGGGACCCTCGTTTTGCGCGGTGAGCCAGGAATCGGCAAGACCGCGCTCCTCGAGCACATGATCGACGCCGCGACCGATTTTCAAGTCGTGCGGGCGCTGGGGATCGAGTCCGAGATGAAGCTCGGCTTTGCCGGCCTCCATCAGCTGGTGGTCCCGTTCCTGCCGCAACTCAATCGGCTGCCGGTTCCGCAGCGTGACGCCCTTGCCTCGGTCTTCGGGCTCGCGGCCGGTCCACCACCGGACCGTTTCCAGGTGGGTCTCGCGACGCTGACCCTGCTTGCGGATGCCGCCTCCGAGAAGCCCCTCCTCTGCGTCATCGATGACACGCAGTGGTTAGACGTCGAATCGTCGGAGGTGCTGGCCTTTGTCGCACGCCGGCTCTATGCCGACCGGATCGCCCTGCTGTTCGCGGTGCGTGAGCCCAGCGAGCGGCGGATCGCGCTAGCCGGACTCCCCGAGCTCAACATCGGCGGACTCCTCACGGAGGATGCCCGTAGCCTGCTGGCAACCGTCGTGGCCCATCCGCTGGACCGTCAGGTTTCCGACCGAATCATCGCCGAGACGGAGGGGAACCCGCTCGCGATCCTCGAGCTCACCGCCGAATTGACCCCGGGCCAGCTCGCGAGTGCGTCGCTGCCGTTTGCGCCGATCCCGATTGGCAGCCGGCTTCAGGAGCGCTTTGTCCGACAGGTGAGAGGGCTCCCGGCGGATACACAAACCCTGCTGCTCCTGGCGGCTGCCGAGCCGTCCGGCGACCCGGTCGTCCTATGGCGAGCAGCGAGAGCACTCGGGATTGGCCGCGAGGCGGTGGCTCCGGCCGAAGCTGATCGCCTGCTCGCGCTTGGACCGCGGGTTAGCTTTCGACACCCACTGATCCGCTCCGCCATCTATCACGGAGCGCCCGCCGCCGAGCGGCGGCGCATGCACGCCGCCCTCGCGGCGGCAACCGATGCCGCGATTGCTCCCGATCGCCATGCCTGGCATCGCGCCGCAGCGGTGGTCGAACCGAATGAGGACGTCGCCGCGGAGCTTGCGCAGTCCGGGGAGCACGCCCAACGACATGGAAGCTCCGCGTCGGCAGCGGCGTTCTTCTCACGAGCTGCCGATCTCACCTCCGACAATGACACCAGGGCTCACCGCTTGTTTGCCACGGCCCATGCGTACCTGGTGGCAGGGGCTCCCGACCGGGCCCAGGCCTCGCTCGACGAGGCCATGCCACTGTTGCACGATCCGCTGCAGCGCGCGCGCGCCCGATCGCTGGGAGGCGGTATTCGCTTCGCGCTCGGTCAAGGGGGCGAAACGCCGGCGATCTTGCTCGACTCGGCCCGTTCGATGGTGCCCCTGGACGTGACGCTCGCTCGCCAGGCGCTGCTTGGGGCGCTGGAGGCCGCGATCTTCGTCGGCACGGCGACGGCCCGCCCGCTCCTGCGCGAGATCGCCGCCCAGGTCATGACACTTCCTCGGCCCCAAGGGTCACCCGCGAGCGTGGCGGACTTGATTCTCGATGGCTACGCGGCCCTGATCACCGCTGGCTACCCCGCCGGGGCACCACTCCTCAAACGCGCCATCGAAGCCATGTCGAGTGAGGAGCTGGATCCGGTTCTTGGCTTGCGCTTGTTTCCACTCGTCTCGCTGGCGGCCTACAGTCTCTTCGACAACGCCAGCTTGCATATCCTGGCTCGCAGTTGGGTGCGGCTGGCGCGAGAACGCGCGGCGCTGACCATCCTTCCGATCGCGCTTGGGTTCCTCGCGGGCTCTGAGTTGTATGCCGGCCGCCCGGACGAGTGCGAGGCGCTGGCGAAGCAGATTCTCGATATCTCGGCGGCTACGGGAAATCCCGGGTATCTGGGTGCGCTGATTCGTTCAGATGTCAGCCTTCTTGCGTGGCGGGGCAATGAGGCGGGCGCCCGCGCGAGCGGGGTCGCACACATGGCGGAGGCCCTCGAACGCGGGCAAGCCGGCATGATGAACTGGGTCCGCTTTGCCCTCGTTCACCTGGATCTCGGTCTCGGCCACTATCCCGCGGCCGTGGAAAACGCGCTGCCTATATATAAGGATGACATTCCGTCGTTCATCGGCTCCTGGGTTCTGCCCAACCTCATCGAGGCGGCTGTGCGCAGCGGCAACGTAGAAACGGCCCGCGATGCGCTCGGTCGTTTGAGCGACCGTGCGGGGGCCAGCGGTACCCCTCTAGCACTCGGGTTTCTGGCCCGCTCGCAGGCCTTGCTCGCCGGCGATCTGGAAGCGGAATCGCTCTACAAGGAATCGATCGATCAGCTCAGCCGATCCCCGGCAAGGCCCGAGCTAGGCCGGGCCCACCTGCTGTACGGGGAGTGGCTGCGCCGCCAGGGTAGAAAGCGGGAGGCCCGGGACCAACTGCGCACCGCGCACGAGATGTTCTCCTCCATGGGAGTCGGGGCATTCGCCGAACGGGCGCGGGTCGAGCTGCTGGCGACGGGAGGGCGAGCTCGCAAACGCAGCGTCGCGACGCAGTCCCAGCTCACCCCTCAGGAAGCCCAGGTCGCACGCCTGGCTGGACAGGGCCTCAGGAACCAGGAGATCGCCTCGCAGCTCTTCCTGAGCGCCAGCACGGTCGAGTACCACCTGGTCAAGGTCTTCCGCAAGCTCGGCGTCAGCTCGCGCACGCAGCTGGCGCACCTCCTCTGACGATCTAGAACGCGTTTCACGCTTCTCTTGCGGGCAGCCTGCAGGCTACTCACGTGAGCACCCTGGCAACGTCCACCGTCGAACGCATCGAGGCCTTCTTCAGTCAGCTGGCCAGCCGGGGGCACGTCCCCCTGCTCGATCACGTCAGCGGGACGCTCGAGTTCGACATCGAGGGCGCGGACCGCCGCTGGATGGCGATCGATCGCGGCGACCTGGTCGTCAACCGCAACCCCGTCCCGCCCGACTGCGTCCTGATCTGCGGCCCCGACACCTTCATCCGGATCCTTTCCGGCGAGCAGAACCTGGTCGCGGCGGCCATGCGCGGTTCGGTCAGGGTGGCCGGCGACCTCTCGCTGGGGCTGCGGATTCAACGCGCCGTGAGCGATGGCAATGGCTGAGAAGACGGTCAACATCCTCGAAGGCAACACCTTCGTCGTCAGCGACCTGGCCGGCAACATCGATGCCACGCCAGTCGATACGCATGGCCTGTTCGCCTGGGACACGCGCTTTCTCTCGCGCTGGGTCCTGACCATCGACAACCAGCCGCTGCAGATGCTTTCCCGGGATGACCTCGATTATTTCTCCGCCCAGTTCTTCCTCGTCCCCGGGACCGGCACCGTTTACGTCGATGCCGACCTCTCCGTCATGCGAAAGCGGTCTGCCGGCGACGGCTTTCGGGAGAAACTGCTGGTGCGCAACGAGAAGTCCGAGCCGCGCGACCTGGAGCTTCGCCTCGAGGCCGCGGCCGACTTCGCCGACCTCTTCGAGGTCAAAGATGCGCTCTCGAAGAAGGGTGAGAGGTACCAACGGGTCGAGGACGGCCGGCTGGTGCTCGGCTATCGGCGCGAGACCTTCGTCCGCGAAACCTGGGTGACCAGCAGCGCTGCTTCGGCATTCGATGCGCAGGGCATGACGTTTCGCGTTCACCTCGAGCCACATGGCGAATGGCAGGCCACCATCGATGTCCGGGTGCCCGATGCCCTTAAGGCGACGCCGGCGGAGGCGAACGGAGGTGGGGCCGGCGGCCCTGCCGCCGATGCCGCACCGGCCAAAGACCTGGAGGGATGGCTCGCCTCGGCTCCGAAGCTGACCTGCGACTGGGCGCCGATGGCGCGTATCTATCAACGCAGTCTTGTCGATCTTGCCGCGCTGCGCTTCTTCCCCGGCATCGTCGCGGGCGCGCTTCCCGCGGCCGGCCTGCCCTGGTTCATGAGTATCTTCGGTCGCGACAGCCTGCTCACAAGCTATCAGGCGCTCCCCTTTGTCCCCGAGCTGGCCACGACGACGCTCCGGGCGCTGGCCGCCTGGCAGGGGACCCGCCGCGACGACTTCCGTGACGAGGAGCCGGGCAAGATCTTGCACGAGCTCCGATTCGGGGAGATGACGGCGTTCGAAGAGCAGCCCCACTCGCCGTACTTCGGTTCGGCGGACAGCACGCCGCTCTTCCTCATCCTCCTCGACGAGACGGAACGGTGGACCGGCGATCGGGCGCTCGTTGAGGAGCTTGAGGGCGAGGCGCGCGCTGCGCTGCACTGGATCGATGCCTACGGCGACCGCAACGGCGACGGGTACGTCGAGTACGAGCGCCGCATGAAGACCGGGCTCGAGAACCAGTGCTGGAAAGACTCCCGGAACTCGATCCTCTTCGCCGACGGCTCGATGTCGAAGTTGCCGCGGTCGACCTGCGAGATCCAGGGCTACGTCTACGATGCCAGGGTCCGCGCCGCCCGACTGGCCCGCACGTTCTGGAACGACCCGGCGTTGGCCGACCGCCTCGAGCGGGACGCGGCGGACTTGAAGGCGCGCTTCAACCGCGACTTCTGGCTCCCAGATCGCCAGACGTTCGCGCTCGCCATCGACGGCGATGGCCGCAAAGTCGACGCCATCACGTCGAACATCGGCCATCTGCTCTGGAGCGGCATTGCCGACCCGGAGCACGCCGCCGCCTGCGTCGCTCATCTCATGGGCGGCGGGCTGTTTTCCGGCTGGGGCATTCGCACCATGGCCGAAGGCGAAGGCGGATACAACCCGATCGGCTACCACCTCGGCACGGTGTGGCCGCACGACAACAGCATCATCGCCGCTGGCCTGACCCGCTACGGGTACCGGGAGCAGGCCGCCCGGATCGCGATGGCCATCCTGGAGGCGGCGACCTACTTCGACGGGCGCTTGCCCGAGGCCTTCGCGGGGTATCGGCGCGATCTCACCAGCTTTCCCGTCGAGTATCCGACCGCGTGCAGCCCGCAGGCCTGGGCGAGCGGCGCTCCGCTGCTCATGCTTCGCGCCATGCTCGGACTCGAGCCCATCGGCGAGCACCTCCTGGTCGACTCGGCACTGCCCGAGCAGATCGGGTGGCTGGAGATCCTGGACATCCCCGGCCGGTGGCAACGGACCGACGCTTTCGGCCGCGGGCGGGGCGCGAGGCGCTGAGGGTCGCGATGGACCGGATCACCGTCGAGGAGATGCTCCACCTGTTTCACCGATCGAGCGCGGACGCCAGGGGGCTCAGCTCTGCCGATGCCGAGGAGTACCTCGCGATCGTCACCTACCTGGTCGCCCGCGATGTGCGCGGCTGGACCGTCTGACTTGATCTCCCTCCCCGCTCCCGGGGGAGGGTCGGGGTGGGGGTCTTTCACGGTGCGTTTGCGGACCGGCGTCAAGCTGGCGGCGGCCGCTGGAGACAACAGCATTCGCGCTAGCGACCGCAAAGGAGGTCCAATATGGATCAAGCAATAACCCGAAGCTCCCGGTTGCTCGGCCTCGCTGGGTTGGCGGGAATCATCTTCGGGATCGCCGCCCTCGTTTGGCCGGGCATCACGCTCGTCATCCTCGTCGCGCTCTTCGGTGCATTCGCCCTGGTGACCGGGGTCTTCACGCTGGTCGCCGGTCTCGACTTCGCCACCGAGCGTGCGAGCCACTGGGTGCCCATGGTCTTCGCCGGCCTCGCCGGCATCGCGATCGGGGTCTTCACCTTCTTCAACCCCGGCATCACGGCGCTCGCGCTCGTCTTCTTGATCGCCGCCTGGGCGATCCTCATCGGCATTTTCGAGGTCGTCACCGGAATCGAGTTCACCGGACAGGTGAGAGGCAGCTGGACGCTGTGGTTGGCCGGCCTGCTCTCTGTGGCGTTCGGCGTCCTGATTGCCGTGAATCCTGGCTCCGGCGCGCTGGCCATCATCTGGTTGATCGGTTTCTACGCCATCCTCGCAGGCGTTCTGCGCCTGACCTTCGCCTATCGGATGCGCAATGGCAAGAACCGAATCAAGTTGGCTGCCCGGAAGTTGGGAGCCGCCGCGAACTAGATGTATCCCCCTCCCCCGCTTGCGGGGAGGGTCAGGGTGGGGGCGTCATCACGCGAACAAACCGTAAAGGAGTGAACAAATGGCAGACACGAAAGGAACGATCATCGAAGACGTCGCCAACAACATCAATCTCGGTCAGACGATCTACGACAGCGCGGGCGAGAGAGTGGGAACCGTCGACGACCTGGACCGGCCAACTGGCTGGATGAAGGCGGAAACCAATCCGTTCTCCGACGCGGACCTGTACATCCCGTACAACCTGGTCACCAGCATCGATCCTCGCGAGCTTTACCTCTCGCGCTCGAAGGAAGAGCTGCGACGCGACTACGCCAGTCCGCCGGCGCGCACCACGCACGTCGAAACGACGCTGGGCGAGACCGTGGCGACCACCCGGCAGCCGAGCGGCTACACCGGCGCGCTGATGGTCGTGGAAGAGGCGAATGTCGACAAGGTCCGCAAGCGGATCACAGAGGGCGACCTCGTGCTGACGTCGGACCAGATCGACCTCGGCACCGTCAAGCGCTACGACGCCACGACCGGCTGGATGATGATCGGCAAAGGGCTCCAGGCGAAAAACGACCTCCTGGTTCCCATCACGGTCGTGAGCCACGTCGACCGCGATCTCGCCGAGGTCTATCTCGCGGCCTCGCGCGCCGACTTGCGCGGCATGCAGCACCTGGAGCCGGTGGATGTGGTCTTCGTCGACACGAAGCCGATAGCCGCGAGCTAGCGGACGTTCACGGACGAGGGAGGAACGGATGATCCCCTACACCACGGTTGACACCAACGATCCGAACCGGATCTTCCCCTGGGTCAATCTCGGTCTGATCGCCCTGAACTTCCTCGTCTTCTTCTACGAGCTGTCACTCGCCGCGCAGGGAAGCGGGCCCCTCAACAACCTGCTCAACGGGTACTCGGTGGTGCCCTGCGAGTACACCAACCACTGCGCGACGTACGCGGGTGCGCCGCATCCCTTCTGGATCGCGCTCGTCACCTCGATGTTCCTGCATGGCGGCTGGGCCCACATCCTGGGCAACATGCTCTTCCTCTATGTCTTTGGCAACACCGTCGAGCGCTCCATGGGACACGGTCGGTACCTGGTCTTCTACCTGTTGTGCGGAATGGGGGCCAACGCCCTCGAGATCCTCACCGCCGCGAATTCCAGCCTCCCTGGCCTCGGCGCCAGCGGCGCGATCGCCGGCGTGCTCGCCGCCTACCTGGTGCTCTACCCTACGAGCCGCATCGGAGCGCTGATCCCCCTCGGGTTCATCTTTTTTCTGCCGTTACGCCTCCCGGCCTGGCTCTTCATCGTCGGTTGGTTCGGCATCCAGCTGCTCGATGGAGTCATGTCCCTGAGCAACACGGCTGCCGGTGGGGTCGCCTACTGGGCCCACGTCGGCGGCTTCGCCACCGGGCTCGCCCTGGTCCGTCTGTTCACTCAGCCGGAACGCGTTCAACAAGTTCGCACCTATCACGCTCGCGTGATCAACCAATTGCGTTAAGGAGAGATTTCACATGGCACCGACGAAAACCATTCTGCTGATTCATGGCATGTTCATGACACCGCGCAGCTGGGAGCCGTTCCGCGGCTACTACGAGGCGCGCGGCTACCGCGTGCTGACGCCGCCCTGGCCCCGGATGAAAGGCGAGGTCGAGGATATCCGGCGTGATCCGTCCGCCCTCAACGGCCTCGGCACGATTGAGATCGTCGATTACTACGAAAACATCGTTCGGGAACAGGACCAGCCGCCGATCATCATGGGACATTCGGTCGGCGGCCTGTTCGTTCAAATGCTGCTCGATCGCGGTCTCGGCGCGGTCGGCGTCGGCATCGACGCCGCGGCGCCAAAGGGCGTCCTGAGACTGCCGTGGGCGCAAATCCGGTCACTGTCGCCGGTCCTGCTGAACCCGGCGAATAACCGGCGGACCGTCATGTTGACCTTCGCGCAGTTTCGTTATGCGTTTGCGAACACCATCTCCGAGGTCGAGGGGATGGAGGTCTACCAACGGAACGCGATCCCGGTACCGGGACGCCTGGTCTTCCAGGCGGGGCTCGCCAACCTCAACCCGCGAGCCGCAACCAGGGTCAACTATCGCAATAACGAGCGCGCGCCGCTCCTTCTCATTGCCGGCAGCGAAGATCACACCGTTCCCGCTTCGGTCGACCGCTCCACCTTCCGGAAATACCGCAACTCGACGGCGATCACCGACTTCAAGGAATTCCCGGGCCGCTCGCACTTGATCGTGGCCCAGCAGGGCTGGGAGGAGGTCGCAGAGTACGCCCTCGCCTGGGCGAACGACCGGCTACAGGCCCCGAGGGTCACGCGGGCAATTCGAGGCGTGGCCAGCTAGGAGGATGGGTGGATTCACACGATTAGATAACAAGCAAGGAGGAACTCAATGTTCGCCAAGGGATTGATTCGAAATGCTCGACTACGTTCGCTCGGAATCGGTTCTGTGCTGGTGGCGGCTTCATTAGCCGCGCTGCCCGGCCAGGTCGTGTCGGCCAAAAATAGTGCCCAAGCAATCCAACGGGTGGCGCTTGGTTCAGAGGCGGTCAGGCCCACCCTTGTGCTGGTTCATGGGGACTGGGCGGATGGGTCGAGTTGGAAGGGGGAGATCGATCGACTTCAGCGGGAGGGCTTCACCGTTGTTGCCCCACCCAACCCATTGCGCGGCCTTCCGGAGGATTCCGGCTACCTTCGCAACTACCTGAAGGCGATCGCTGGCCCGATTGTCCTGGTCGGTCATTCCTACGGTGGAGCCGTCATCACGAATGCGGCGACGGGAAACGCGAACGTGAAGGCTCTCGTCTTTGTCGACGCCTTCGTTCCCGCCCAGGGCGAGCGCCTCGTGCAACTGGTCAGCCCCCAGTCCTGCCTGGCTGGGTCTGCCGTCGATCTCACCAAGGTGTTCAATCTGGTCCAGGATCCTGCCTTGCCGGCCGGTGACCTCGACGCGTATCTAAAAGTGGAAGCGACATCCCTGTATCCGGGATTCGCGACTTGCTTCGCCAATGGTCTTTCGCCACGCCAGGCATCGGCGTTGGCCGCGGGTCAGCGCCCTGCCGCCCTGGCTCAACTCTTCGATCAGACCGCAGTTCCCGCCTGGCTGACTATCCCCTCGTGGGATCTGATCGGCACCGCTGACAACGTCATCCCAGCGAGCCTGCAGCGGTCGATGGCGAACCGAGCCAAGGCCCACATCAGTGAGTTCGGCGGTGGACACCTCGGGCT
>WNFC01001066.1_pt1 | contig 28241 bp, 23 predicted proteins | sample 5400541 | NCBI WGS metagenome assembly WNFC01 (sample SAMN13153342, study PRJNA577476) | soil metagenome | isolation source: 120 cm saprolite under Douglas fir tree site 2 hole 2 replicate 1 | place: USA:California | collected 2015-04-18
GCCGCCGGGTAACATCTCTCTCCGTCATGGACGTCGCCGCGCTTCGGGCCAGGATCCGCGACATCAAGGATTTCCCCACCGAAGGCATCCTCTTCAAGGACATCACCACGCTGCTCAAGGACGCGCCGGCGTGGGCGTCGGTCATCGAACATCTTGCCGCGAAGTATCCGAAGGGCTCCATCGATGTCGTGGTCGGCGTCGAGTCGCGCGGCTTCATCTTCGGCGGGGTGCTCGCGCACGAGCTTGGCGCGGGCTTCGTGCCCGTGCGCAAGAAGGGCAAGCTCCCCGCGGCGGTGATCGAGGAGGAGTACGAGCTCGAGTACGGCCGGGACGTGCTCGCCATCCACGAGGATGGCATCGGCACGGGCCAGAAGGTCCTGGTCGTGGACGACCTGCTCGCGACCGGCGGCACGATGGCCGCGACGCTGCGCCTGATCGAGCGGCTAGGAGGCGTGGTGGTGGCCTGCGAGTTCCTCATCGAGCTGACGTTTCTGAAGGGGCGCGAGCGGCTCAAGGGCTATCGCGTCGAGTCCCTCATTCAATATGACTAGCGGCCGCGGCCGCACGTAGCCCGCAGCCGCTTCACGTGAAAATCCGCAGCTCGCCCAAGGAGGTCGTTCGGCCATGGCCATCAAGCACGTAGGCGTTATCGGGTGCGGGCTCATGGGGTCCGGCATCGCGCAGGTCTCGGCGCAGGCCGGCTTTCCGACCGTCGTGATCGAAGCCAACCAGGCCCTTCTCGACAAGGGGCTGGGCGGGCTGCGCAAGAGCCTCGAGGGCCTGGTGGCCAAGGCCAGGATGGACGAGAAGGCCAAGACGGACACGCTGGGACGGATCCATGGCTCGGTGCACTTCGAGGATCTCAAGGATTGCGATCTCGTCATCGAAGCCATCACCGAGAACCAACCGCTCAAGAACGAGACCTTCGCGAAGCTCGACGCCATCTGCCGGCCCCACGCGCTGCTCGCCTCGAACACCTCGTCGTGCAACATCACGGCAATGGCCGCCGCCACGAAGCGGCCGGGGCAGGTGCTGGGGCTGCACTTCTTCAACCCGGTGCCGCTCATGAAGCTGGTGGAGGTCGTGCAGTCCATCCTCACGGACGACGCCACGGTCGCCGCCGCCTACGAGTGGGTGCAGGCCGTCGGCAAGGTGCCGGTCAAGACCAAGGACTCGACGGCCTTCATCGTGAACCGGCTGCTCGTGCCCTATCTCCTCGACGCCGTCCGCGTCTACGAGGGCGGTCTCGCCACGCTCGAGGACATCGACCAGGCCATGAAGCTAGGCTGCGGCTACCCGATGGGGCCGTTCACCCTGCTGGACCTGGTCGGCCTGGACACGACCATGTTCGTAGCCGAGGTAATGTTCGAAGAATTCCGCGAGCCCCGCTACGCGCCTCCTCCACTCCTCAAACGCATGGTGATGGCGGGGAGGCTCGGTCGGAAGACCGGGCGCGGCTTCTACGACTACAGCGCGAAGTGATGCCAACGTTTGCTGCGGCCTCGGCGAATGCCGCGACCGGATTGGTCCACGGTCAACATGCGCCAGCATGTTGAGGATGAATGACATGGCCGGGAGGCTCGGCAGGAAGACCGGGCGCGGCTTCTATGACTACAGCGCGAAGTAAGGAGGTCATGATGAGCGAGCGCAGGGGCACGGATCGGAGGACCTTTCTCAAGACGGCGGGGGCGGCGGCGGGCGCGACGGCCCTCGCGGGCTTTCCCGCGCTTCTTCGCGCTCAGACACCCACCTTCAAGGTCGGCGTCGTTCATCCGGTGACCGGGCCGATTGCCGAGCCGGGGCAGGCCTGTCGGCTGGGGGCCCAGATGGCCGCGGACGCGATCAACGCCGCCGGCGGCATCAAGTCGCTCGGCGGGATGAAGCTCGAGCTCCTCGTCGGCGATACCCAGTCGAAGCCCGACGTCGGGAGGACCGAGGCCGAGCGCGTCATCGGGCAGGGGGCGCAGATGTTGATGGGCTCCTTCGACTCCGGGAGCACGGCGGCCATGGTGCCGGTGACGCAGCAGCGGCGCATACCGTTCCTGGTCGACATCGCCGCGGCCGACCCGATCACGGCCAATGTCGCCAAGGCGGTCAAAGAAGGTCAGCAGAAGGTCCAGTACGTCTACCGGAATTTCCCGACCGGGTCGTCCTTCGGCCGGAAGGCCGTGCAGTACTTCGGCGAGATCTTCCACGAAGCCGGGGTCTCGCCCAAGCGGGTCGTGCTCATGTACTGCAACGATCTCTTCGGCCAGAACAACGCCAAAGGCTTCCAGGCGGCGCACGCGGCGGCGAAGCCGTCCTGGGACATCGTGGACGTGATTCCGTGGCCCGAGCCGCCACAAGATCTGTCCACTGAGGTCTCGCGCGCCAAGGCGGCCAAGCCGGACATCATCGCGCCCATCACGCGTCCGGCCAGCGCCCAGCTGCTGCTTCCCGAGATCCGCAAGCAGCGGCTCGACATCCTGGGCATCGTGGGCCCGGGCAGCCCCGGACTCTACGAGGCCGGACAGCTCGCGGTGCTGAAGGAAGATCTCGAGTACGTGATGAGCAGCCTGCCGTGGGCGAATTTCAAGAACCCGCGCACCCAGAAGGTGGCCGAGGACTACCTGAAGCGATCGGGCGGGAAGACCTTCGACACCAACTCCGGCTACTCGTACGACGGCATGATGCTCATCGCCGATATCCTCGAGCGCGCGAAGTCCACCGATTCCGACACCATCGTCGAAGCCATCAAGAAGACGAACTATACGAACGGCCTGATGCAGTATGCCGGCCCGGTCGTCTTCAACGAGATCGGCGACAACCCCAACGCGGTCACGACCATGGTGCAGATCCTCGGCCAGAAGCCCGTCGCGGTCTGGCCCAAGGAGGTCGCGCTGCAGAAATTCGTCTTCCCGCGTCCCAAGCGTTGACCACCAGCGGGCCCCCACCGGAAGAGGCGTAGGGTGGATCCGACGCTCGTCGGACAGGGCCTGCTCAGCGGATTCCTCTTCGGCGGCGTGTACAGCCTGATGGCGGTGGGCCTCACGCTGATCTTCGGAGTGATGCGCGTCGTCAACTTCGCCCACGGCGACATGATGGTGTGGGGCATGTACCTGGCCTGGCTGCTATCCGCGCGGTCGGGGATCGACCCCTACGTGGGCTTCGCCGTCTGCGCCGCCGCCCTCTTTCTCCTCGGGTTCGTGGTCCAGCGGGCCCTCGTCGAGCGCATCGTCGACGCGCCGCACGAGATGCAGATCCTCCTGATGCTGGGTGTCGCCCTCGTTCTCGAGAACGCCGCGCTGGCCGCCTTCGGTCCCGACCCCGTGCGCGTGCGTTCGCCGCTGTCCCAGGCCACCGTGTGGCTCGGCCCCATTTTCGTCGATCTGGCCCGCCTCCTGACCTTCGGCGTCGCGATGGCGCTCACGGCCGCCCTCTGGCTCTTCCTCACGCGCACCGACCTCGGCCGGACCATGCGCGCCGCCGCCGACAATCCCTACGGAGCCCGCGTGATAGGGGCGGACGTTCGGCGTGTCTACGCGTCCGCCTTCGGCGTCGGGGCCGCCTGCGTGGGAGCGGCGGGGGCGCTCGTCTCGCCCATCCTGCCCTTCCAGCCGACGAGCGGGCTCGGTCTCTCGGTCACTTCGTTCAACATCGTCATCATCGGCGGTATGGGCAGCCTGCCCGGCGCGTTCGCCGGCGGCATCCTGGTCTCGGTCGCCGAATCGATGGGCGCCGTGTTCCTCTCGCCCTCGATGAAGGAGCTGGTGAGCTTCGCGCTCCTCATCGCCATCCTGCTCTTCCGGCCGGCCGGACTTTTCGGCAAGACCGCGGCCTGAGCAACCGCGTGAAGCTTGCCGTCCTCTTGGCCGTGGGGGTGCTCGTCGCGCTCCCGTGGATGGTGAGCTCCTACGCCGTCACCGTGCTGATCTTCATTTTTTTCTACGCCTACCTCGGCCAGGCCTGGAACATCGTCGGCGGCTATGCGGGGCAGCTCTCCGCGGGGCACGCGGCCTTCGTCGGAGTCGGCGGCTACGCGGCCGCGCTCCTGTCCATGCACGCTGGCCTCACGCCGTGGATCGGGATGTGGATCGGCGGAATGCTGGCGGCGGGACTGGGAGCGTTCATCGGCTACCTGGGCTTCCGCTTCGGCCTGCGCGGCTTCTACTTCGTCCTGCTCACCGTGGCCTTCGCCGAGATCTGCCGCGTGGTGGCGCTGAACGTCGACGCCGTCGGCGGCGCGCTCGGCCTCTACATCACGTTCACCGGCAATCCGCGGCAGTTCCAGTTCCAGGACAACCGCGTCTACTACTACGTCGCCCTCGCGCTCATGCTCGGGGCGACGGCGCTCGTGTGGGCCCTCGAGCGCCACCGTCTTGGCGCGTATCTCACGGCCATCCGCCAGGACGAGGGTGCCTGCGAGGCCCTGGGCATCGACACCTTCCGGTGCAAGATGGTGGCGATGGTACTGTCGTCCTTCCTCACGGGCGTGGGCGGCACGTTCTACGCCTTCTATCTCTTTTCACTCCAGCCCAACGCGGTCTTCGGCATCCCGTTGTCCGTCGAAATCATCATTCGGCCCATCGTGGGCGGCGCCGGGACGGTGCTGGGCCCCCTCCTCGGCTCGTTCATCCTGAGCCCGCTCGCCGAGATCTCGCGCACGTACTTCGCCCAGGGCGGCTGGAGCGGCGTCCACCTGATCGTGTACGGCCTCCTGCTGATTTCCGTGGTGCTGTTCCTGCCCCGGGGCGCGTATCCGGCGCTCGTGCGGCTCGCGAAGAAGCGTCCGGCATGAGCCTCCTCGAGGTCACGGGACTCAGGAAGCGCTTCGGGGGGCTCCAGGCCGTGGGCGGGCTCGATCTGTCGCTGGCCCAGGGCGAGATGCTGGGAATGATCGGGCCCAACGGGGCGGGAAAGACCACCGTCTTTAACCTACTCACGGGGTTCCTCGCTCCCGATGCGGGCGAGGTCCGCTTCTCCGGTCGCCGGCTCCACGGCCTCAAACCCCATGAGATCTGCCGGCTCGGGTTGGCGCGCACCTTCCAGATCGTCAGGCCGTTCCCTCAGCTCTCCGTCGTCGACAATGTCAGGATCGCGGCCCTGGTCCGCCATTCCGCCATGGGGGACGCTCTCGCTGCGGCTCGGGCCGTTGTTGAGCGCGTCGGGCTGGGCGCGCGGGCGGCCGACATCGCGGCCGGCCTCACGCTCGCCGATCGTAAGCGGCTCGAGCTGGCGCGCGCGCTCGCCACGGAGCCGGCTCTGCTGCTGCTCGACGAAGTCATGGCCGGGCTCAACGCGACCGAGATCGACGCCATGGTCCGGCTCATCGGCGCCATCAGCGCGGGCGGAGTGTCCGTGCTGCTCATCGAGCACAACATGCGGGCGGTCATGTCGCTCTCCCACCGCATCGTGGTGCTGTCGTTCGGCGAGAAGATCGCCGAGGGTCCGCCCCGCGCCGTCGCCGCCGATCGTCGGGTCATCGAGGCCTATCTCGGGGAGGAATATGTCCACCCTGCTGCGCCTTGACGGCATACAGGTCGGCTACGGTGACTTGACGGCCGTGCACGAGGCCTCGCTCGAGGTGCGTGAGGGTGAGACGGTCGCCCTCATCGGCGGAAACGGCGCTGGAAAGACGACGACCTTGCGCGCAATCTCGGGACTCCTGCCGCTCAGGAGCGGGCACATCGAGTTCGCCGGCGAGCGTCTCAACGGCCTCGGCTCGGCCGAGGTCGTGGCCCGAGGCATCGCGCACGTGCCCGAGGCGCGCCAGCTCTTTCCCACCATGACGGTCAGGGAGAACCTCGAGCTCGGATCGCGCTCGGTGGAGGCCCGACGCACGCGGGCCGAGACGCTCGCGTGGGTCTTCGAGCTCTTCCCGCGACTCCTGGAGCGGGAGAGGCAGCTGGCCGGGACTCTGTCGGGTGGCGAGCAGCAGATGTGCGCCATCGGACGAGGCCTCATGGCGAAGCCGCGCCTCCTCATGCTCGATGAGCCCAGCCTGGGACTGGCCCCCGTCGTCGTCCGCACGATCTTCGACGACCTCCAGCGCATCAATCGGGGAGGCCTGACCATTCTCCTCGTGGAGCAGAACGTCCTGCGCTCCCTCCAGCTCTGCCATCGCGGTTATGTCCTCGAAAACGGCCGGATCGCCCTCGAAGGCACGCGCGAGGGGCTCCTCCAGAGTCCCCACATCAAACAGGCCTACCTGGGCCTTTAATAGCCCGAGGGCCGCTCGGTCCAGGGGGGAGGGCAGGACGGGTGCCCCCCGAAAGTTGCCCTTGGAGGCCGTTCTGCATATGCTGGTCTGACCGGGCGCAGGGCGGCCCGGCCCTCTCAATGCGCTCCTCGACACGGGACCTGCTCTTCGGAGCCGCGCTCGGCGCGCTGGCGCTCTCAGCGCTCGGCGTGGGGGGCGTGGCCCTGGCCCTGCGCCATATCTCGGTCGCGCGAGAGCAGGCGGCGGCGAGTGCCCAGGAGTCGGCGGCCACGCTCGTGGCCGATACCCAGGTCGCGCTGCTCCGCGAAGCGCGACTGCTCGCGCGAGACCCTGCACTCGTGGACGGCGTCGCCAAGGGCGACTGGGCAATCCTGGCCCGAGGAGTCTCGCCTCGTCTGGCCGCCATCACCCTCGAGCGGGTTGCGGATTTCGTCTCCGTTCTCGACGCCGGGGGAGGCGCGCTGCTCCAGGTGCCGGCGCTGCCGCCGACGTCCATTCCCGACCCCGCGGCGATCAGCGCTGCGCCCCCCGGCTTGACGGTTCTCAACGGACATCCCTATGTCATCGGGGCGGTCCCGGTGATGCGGCCGGGTGCGGGGGATTCCGCTGAATCACGGATCGCGGGTTTCGTGATCATCGCCCGTCGGCTCGAAAATGTGGCGCCGATGGCCGCCGGAGCCTCGGCCCGGCCCGGCTTCCTGTTCCTCGACAATGGGCGCGCGCTCGTCGCGACCCTGGTGCGTCCGCCCACGACCGGCTGGACCCAGGCGCTCGCGGCCGGCCGGCTCAGCCTCGAGAGCGGGCGCGACTTCCTCGTCCGCCCCGCGGATCACGTGTCCGTTTCGGGCCCGGGCCGGCTTTGGGTGCTCGTCGCGGACGACAGCGAAGGCCGCCGACGCGCGCTCGCGGGCTGGCTCGTGGGGCTGACGCTCTGCGCGCTCACCAGCGCCGCCGGGATCCTCCTGCTCTACCGCGAGCCCGGCACGCCGCGCCAACGAGCCGCCGAGCCGGTTGCCGAGACGGAGGCGCCCGATTCCGATACCGAGCTGGCCCGCCGCAATCGCGAGCTCGAGGCCCTCAACGCCGTGGCGCTCAGCATGGGACGCTCGGCCGATGTCGTCGCCACCGCCGGTGAGATGCTCGATGTCGTCCGCGCGCTGGCGCAGATGGACGTGGGCGGCGTCCAGCAGTTCGATCCGGGGGACGGCACCCTGACGCTGATCGCCCAGCGCGGTCTCACGCCCGATTTCGCGGCCCGCGTCCGCGTGCGGCCGGTGGACGGCTCGTACGTCGGCGAGGCGGCCCGCACGGGACGGCTGATCGTCACCCACCTCGATCCCTCGTCGCTCACCGATCCGTGGCTCACGCAGCTCCAGGCGGTGCGCGCCCACCGCACACAGCTCGCCCTCCCCATCCCAGTGCAGGGCAAGACGTGGGGCGTGATGTCGCTGATCTCCCAGGAGCGGCGCGACTTTCTGTCCGAGGAGGTCAAGGTCCTCGAGTCCGTCGCCCATCAGATCGGCCAGGTCGTCGAGCGCGCGCTCCTCCTGGCCCAGATGGAGGAGCAGAGCCGGCGGCTCGAGACGCTGGCGCGCATCGGCCAGAGCCTCACGGCCGCGCGCTCATTCGAGGAAGTGCTGGCCGCGGTGGTGGGCGCGGCGCGGGGGCTCGTCGCAGACGGCGCGGCGCGGCTCGCCATCGCCGAGGGCGACCGGCTCCGCTTCTGCGCCGAGGCGGGCTTGCTCGGACACCTGGCCTCGGCCCGGCCCGGCAGTCTCGCCTTCGGAGAAGGTGTCTCGGGCCGTGTCGCCGTCAGCCACGAGCCGATGGTGATCGAGCGGTTCGAGGCGTCGCCCGAGGCGGTGAGTCTCCCGTGGCTCACGGCCGAGGGCTTCGTCTCGGGCGCGTTTATCCCGCTCCTCGTGCGCGAGCGGTTCGTGGGGGTGCTCAACGTCTTTACGCGCACGCCCCACCCCTTCGTGTCCGCCGACATGGACCTGCTGCTGTCCTTCGCCAGCCACGCGGCCATCGCCATCAACAACGCCCAGCTCTTCGCGGAGGCCCAGCAGAGCGCCGCGCGCTATCGGGCGCTGTTCGAGGTCAGCGGTGCGCTCGCCTCCTCGCTCGAGCTCGACCAGATCCTCGACGCCATCGTAGAGCGGTGCCAGGGCCTCACGGGGGCGGCCGCGGCCGGGATCTTTCGCTTCGACCCGGAGACCGGGCTGCAGACCTACGCGCGGGCCACCGGGGTCTCGAGCGATTTCCTCCGCGGCCTGCGCGTGCGATTGGGCGAAGGCACCGCCGGCCGCGCCATCCGCGAGCGCAGCCCCGTCTGGTCCGCGGACATCCTCAACGACCCCGCGATTCCGCTGTCCACGGACACGCGCCTCCTCGTCGAGCGCGAAGGGTACCGGGGCGTGCTCTCGGTGCCCATCTTCATCAAGGGCGAGCCTTACGGGGGCCTGACCGCGTACTGGTGGCAGCCGCACGAGGCTTCCGCGGCGGAGATCGAGGTGATGACGGCGCTGGGCGGCCAGGCGGCCGTCGCCCTGGAAAACGCCCGGCTCTTCGCCGATGAACGGAGCGGGCGGGCGTCTCTCTCCGCGCTGCTCGAGGTGAACAAGAAGATCGGCCTCCTGTCGCCCACCGACACGCTGCTCACGGGGGTGGCGGAAGAGGCCATGCGGCTCCTCGACGTGGACAACGCCGGCTTCCGGCTCCTCGACGGCGACGAGCTCGTCGTGGCGGGGCTCGCGGGCAGCGCTCCCTTGACCATGCTCACCCCGCGCATCAAGGTGGGCAAGAGCCTCGCCGGCAAGGTGGTCGCCGAGGGGCTGCCGATCGTGGGCAATCTGGACGCCCTGCCCGACCTCATGCCCGAGCATCTCGCCGCCGACCGGCGGCTGGGATACACGCACTTCATGGGCCTGCCGCTGCGCGTGGGCGAGCGCATCATCGGCGTGCTCACGTTCCGCGCCCGCCGGGCTTTCAGCCGCCGCGACCAGGAGGTCGCCGAGGCCTTCGCGGGCCAGGCCGCTGTCGCCCTCGAGCACGCGCGGCTCTACCGCGAGGCTGCGCAGCAGGCCGAGCGCCTGCGCTCCCTGTCCCGGCTGAGCCAGCTCGTCTCCTCCTCGCTCGACACTGACGAAGTGCTGGCGGGCATCGCGCGGGCCGCCGCCGCCCTCATGGGTGTGCCCGTGGTCTCGGTGTGGGTTGCCGAGACGGAGAGCGAGACGCTGCGCGCGCGGGCCTTTTCTGACGAGCCGATCGGGGCGGCGTATCCGCTCCGGACCATTGCCTTTGGCCAGGGGCCCATCGGGGTGGTGGCGGTGCAGCGTGAGACCCTATCCATTCCGGACGTGATGCGCGATAGCCGGCTGCTCGCCGAGGCGTGGTGGCGGGAGCACGGCCTTACGAGCTTCCTCGGCGTTCCCATCGTCCTCCAGCACCAGCTCCTGGGCGTCCTGGCTCTGTGCGGGCGCGCGCCGTTCCAGCTCGGCTCCGACGAGCGCGAGCTGCTCGAGAGCTTCGTCGCCCAGGCCGCCGTGGCCATCCGCAACGCCGGGCTCTACGCCCAGACCTCCCAACGCCTCGCGCAAACCCGCGCCCTCCTCGAGGTGGCCGAGATCCTCAACTCGACCCTCGAGCCGCGCCACATGCTCAAGCAGGTGACGCAGCGGATCGCCCAGGTCTGCCGTGTGGATCGCTGCAGCATCGAGCGCTGGGAAGGCGACCACGTCCTGCCGCTGATGTCCCAGTTCGCGGACGGGCGCAGGGAGCCTGAGCTGTGGCACGCCTTCGAGACCATGGTGAATGACCTGCCGCGCGACGTTCCCATCCACGCCCAGGCCATTGAGACGCGCCGGCCGGTCATCGTCGCCGACGCCTCGGACACCGAGCTGATTCCGCGGGCATGGATCGAGGCCTTCCACATCAAGTCCTACATGGTTGTGCCGCTCATCCGCCAGGACGAAGTCATCGGCGTCATGACGCTCGACTACACCGACCGCGTCACCCCCTTCGAGCAGTGGCAGCAGGACCTCGGCATGGCCATCGGCAACCAAGTGGCGCTCGCGCTCGAAAACCAACGCCTCTATGATCTCGTCCAGGAGCGGCTGCAAGAGGCGACGGTGCTCCTCGCGGTCAGCCAGGCGCTTTCAGAGCCCGAAGGCGCCGGCGAGGCCCTGCGCCGCGTGGCCGCGGAGGTCGGCCGCACGCTCGGAGCCGACATGGTCGGCATCTACACGCTGTCGAGCGACAAGAACTCGCTCCTGCCCTCGGCGGGCTGGCATGTGCCCAAGCGACTGCTGGAAGATTACCGGACGCGTCCGTTCATGCTCGACCGTCTGCCCGTGCTCCGGCACGTGTGGCGCGAGGGACGCGCCGCGTGGTCCGGGGACGTGGGGAACGATCCGCGCATCGACAGGCAGGTCTTCGAGGGCTTCGGCTCTCACTCGGTGCTCTTCGCTCCCGCCCTCGCCGGCGGCGAGCCCGTGGGCGGCGTGTTTCTCGTCTGGTGGACCACCGGGCGTTCGTTCCCGCCGCAGGAGGTGCGCCTGATCGAGGCCGTCGCCTCCCAGGTCGGGCTGTTCATGGACAACACCAATCTCACGCGTCAGACGCGGCTCCGGCTCGAGGAGAGCGAGGCGCTGCTCTCCGAGCTGTCGGTGCTCCACGACCTCTCGCGCACCGTGACGGGCCAGCTCCGCCAGGACGACGTGGTCGAGGCCATTCACCGCCAGGTCGCGCGCCTCCTCGACGTCCGCCACATGGTCCTGGCCGTGATCGACGAGGGCGCCGCGGAGCTCACGGCGGTCCTGCGCCTGCGGGACAACGTCCGCGATGCCGAGCCGATGCGGCGCTCGATCCATGCCCGGATGGGGCTCATGCCGAGCGTCGCGACGTCGGGCCGCCCCATCCGGACGGAAGACTACCTGGGCGAGTGCGCGCGCCGTGGTTTGGAGCCGGTGGAGCCGGACCGGGCGCTGCCACACTGGATCGGCGTGCCGATGCTGGCGGGGACGCAGGTCGTCGGCGTGCTGGCGCTGCGCAGCGCCGACCGGCGGTTCTCCGAGGCCGACGAGCGCGTCCTCACCAACATCGCGGGCCTGGCGGCGCTGGCGCTTCGCAGCGCGCGGCTCTACCAGGACCGCACCCGCGCCTACGAGGACCTGGCGCTGGCCCAGGATCAGCTGGTGCGGAGCGAGAAGCTCCGCGCGCTGGGCGAGATGGCTTCGGGCGTCGCCCACGACTTCAACAACCTCTTGGCCGCGATCCTGGGCCGCGCCCAGCTCCTGCTGCATCGAGTGGCCGATCCCACGGCGCGCCAGTGGCTGCACATCATCGAGCGCTCGGCGGCGGACGGGGCGAAGACGGTGCGCCGGCTTCAGGAGTTCACCCGCATCCGCCGCGACCAGCCGGCGGTGGCGGTGGACCTGAATCAGGTCATCCGCGAAGCGCTCGAGCTGACCGAGGCCGCCTGGCGGCTCGAGCCGCCGCGGCGCGGGATCCTCATCGAGACGGTGAGCGACCTCGCGCCCGATCTGCCCACGACCCTCAGTGACCCGGCCGAGCTGCGCGAGGTGATGACCAACCTGATTCTCAACGCGGTAGATGCCATGCCGCGCGGCGGCTCGCTCACCCTTTCGACGGCGCTTCGGGGCGACTTCATCGAGCTCCGCGTCGCCGACACGGGCGTGGGGATCCCCGAGGCGGTGCGGGGCAAGATCTTCGACCCGTTCTTCACGACCAAGGGTCCCAAGGGAACGGGGCTGGGGCTGTCCATGACCTACGGCATTCTCTCGCGCCACGGCGCGACCATCACCGTCGACAGTCAGGAGGGGCAGGGGACGGTCTTCAGCATGCTCTTCCCGGTGGGCGGAGTGCCCAAGCAGCCGGTTCCCGACGTGGGGGCGATGCTGCCCCCGGTGACGCTGCGCTGCCTCGTGGTCGACGACGAAGAGGCCGTGGGCGACATGCTGGTCGACGTCCTTCGCTCGGCCGGGCACGACGTGGCCGTCGCGCGCAGCGCCGCCGAGGGGCTCTCGCGCGTCAGGAACGAGCCGCTCGACCTTGTCTTCACCGATCTGAGCATGCCCGGCATGACCGGCTGGGAGCTCGCCCGCGCCGTGCGCGACGCGGTGCCGGGGCTGCCGGTGATCCTGGTCAGCGGCTTCGCGGTCGAAGTGTCCCCGGACGAGCTCCAGGCCAGCGGCGTGCATTCGGTGCTCGCAAAGCCGATCAACATCGGCGACGTGCTCGAGGCGGCCGCAGCGATTCGCCCGCGCGGGAAGGCCGGAGACAGCCGGCCGTGACCAGCCCCATCATCGCCGAGGCGGTGCGCGCTCTCGTGGACGGCAAGGATCTCTCGCGGATCGAGGCCGCGGCGGCCATGGAGGCGATCATGTCGGGCGCGGCGACCAACGCCCAGATCGCCGCGTTCCTGACCGCGCTCAGAATGAAGGGCGAGACGGTGGAGGAGCTGATCGGCTTCGCCCAGGTGATGCGCCAGAAGGCGGTCAAGGTCCGCACGCGCGCGAGCGAGGTGGTGGGTGCCACGGGCACGGACCGCGAGATGCTGATCGACACCGCGGGCACCGGCGGTGACGCGTCCGGCACCTTCAACGTCTCGACCGCCACCGCCTTCGTGGTGGCCGGGGCCGGACTCAAGGTCGCCAAGCACGGGAACCGCTCGGTCTCCTCGCTGTGCGGGTCGGCTGACGTGGTCGAGACGCTGGGCATCAACATCGAGTTGTCGGCCGCCAAGGTCGCACGCTGCGTGGACGAGGTCGGCATCGGCTTCCTCTACGCCCCTCTCCTGCACACGGCGATGAAGCACGTCATGGCGGCGCGGCGGGAGATGGGTATTCGCACCGTCTTCAACATGCTGGGTCCTCTCACCAATCCCGCGGGCGCCAACGCCCAGGTCATCGGGGTCTACTCCGACGCACTCACGGAGCCGCTGGCCCGCGCCCTCGCCGAGCTCGGCACGCTGAGAGCCTACGTGGTCCATGGTGACGACGGGCTCGACGAGATCTCCAACACGGGCCCCAGTCACATCTCCGAGGTCCGCGAGGGAGTGGTGCGGAGCTCGACCGTGCGCCCCGAGGACTTTGGACTGCCGCGCTCCTCGCTTCAGGACCTGCGCGGGGGCGACCGCGAGGAGAACGCCGAGATCGTCCGTCACGTGCTGGCCGCCGAGGCGGGACCGCGCCGCGACATCGTGCTGATGAACGCGGCGGCGGCTCTCGTGGTGGGCGGCAAGGCGCACGACTTCAAGGAAGGCGTGGCGCTGGCCGCGGAGTCCGTCGACTCGGGAGCGGCGGCGGCAAAGCTGGCGGGTCTGATCGCACTCTCCCAGCGCCTGGCCAGCGAATAGCCCCATCGCCCGGGCCCCTTGACCGGGGTCGGTTTCACCAGTTACAATTCTCTCGGGTGCCGTAACTGCCGATCGTTCCTGCTGGAATTCCGCCCGTAGCTCGACGACGGCGTTGAGCGGCCACCAGAGTTCTAGAACACCCGAAATAGGTGCGGTACGGAAGATCTGTTCCGCGTGTCGACACACGTTGCGCGCCCGCGAAGGGCGCGCCGGCGCGAAAGTGAGGGATCTCAAGTGAGAACACGAGTGCCCCGGTACCATCAGATCGCGCAGGTCCTGCGTGAGCGAATTCGCTCCGGCAGCATTGGGCCGGGCGAGCGCCTCGACAACCAGAGGCGTCTCGCTGAGGACTTCGGCGTCACGCTCATGACCCTGCGTCAGGCGCTCGAGGTCCTGGAACGAGACAGTCTGATCACGCGCCGGCACGGCCTCGGCACTTTCGTGGCATCGCCGTCCGTCGACTACGACATCCTCCACTTCCGCGCCTTCGCCGGAGACCTCACGGCTGTGGGCGAGAAGGTCGCCACGCGGTTCCTCCGCACCCAGCGCGCCCGGGCTGATCGGCACGCGGCGCGCGAGCTCGGCCTCGACTCCGGCGCCCGCGTCTTCGTGCTCGAGCGCTTGCGACTGGTGGACGGGCATCCCACGAGCTTCCAGGCCTCACACCTGCCCGAGGCGCTCGGGGAGGAGGTTGCGAGGGCCGACCTCGCGGTCACGCCGCTCCGCCAGGTGCTTGCCTTCAAGCTCGGCATCGAGATCACCGCGGCGCGTGAGACCGTCTCCGCCGAGACCCTGCCGGCCCGCGCGGCGCGCGAGCTCGGCTGCGCGCCCGGCGTGCCCTGCTTCCGCTCCGACCGCGTCTCGACCGACGCCGAGTCGCGCCCCATCGTGTACGACCGGGTGTTCATTCCCGGCGACCGCTTCCGCATCACGCGCCAACTTCACTACGACAGGAGCCCCACCGCATGAAGATTCTCGTGATGGTCAAGCAGGTGCCGGACACCGCGACCCAGGTCAAGATCGGGCCGGATCCCAAGGCCATCGAGACGGCGGGCATCACCTGGATCGTCTCCCCGTACGACGAGTTCGCCGTGGAGGAGGGGCTCCGGATCAAGGAGAAGCGCGGGCAGGGCGAGGTGGTCGTGGTCTCGCTCGGCCCCGACCGCGTGAAGGAGGCTCTGCGCTCGTGCCTCGCGATGGGCGCCGATCGCGCCATTCACCTTAACGACCCCGCCTGGGAGCAGGCCGACACGCTCATGACGGCGCGCGCGCTGGCGGCCGTGATCAAGCAGGAGGCGCCGGGGCTGGCGCTCTTCGGCCGTCAGGCCATCGACGACGACATGGGCGCGGTGGGCGCGGCCGTCGCGGAGCTGCTGGGCTGGCCGTGCGCGTCCTGGATCATGGAGGAGTCGGTGGACGAGGCGGGCAAGGCTGTCCGCGTAGGGCGGCAGGTCGAGGGCGGGCTCGAGCTCTTCGATTTGCCGCTGCCGGCAGTGGTGTCGGCGCAGAAGGGCTTGAACGAGCCCCGCTATCCGACGCTCAAGGGCATCATGGGCGCCAAGAAGAAGGAGATCAAGGACGTCAAGGCCGCCGATCTCGGCCTGACGGCCGAGGCGCCTGCGCTATCGGTCGTCAAGCTCGAGATGCTGCCGCCGCGACCCCCGGGGCGCATCATCCCGGGCGAAGCGGCCGAGGCCGCCAAGGAACTGGTGAGAGCCCTTCGCCAGGACGCCAAGGCAATCTAACCGCCGCCTAACCGCACACGGGAGACGACACAGACATGGCTGGCGCATTTTGGTGTTTGGTCGAAGACGACAGGCAGGGCAATCCGAAGAAGGTGATGGCCGAGGTGCTGGGCGAGGCGACGCGATTGGCTTCGCAGGCGGGCGGGCAGGCCGAGGCGGTGTGGCTCACCGACAAGGCAAGCGAGGGCGGCGTCAAGCAGCTCGGAGAATGGGGCGCCAAGCGCGTCCTGCTTCTCGAGAACGCCGGGTTCGCTCCGTACCGCGGGGAGGTGTGGGTGCCGGTGCTGGCCGAGCTCGTCCAGAAGGAGTCACCCCAGGCCGTGTTCGGCGCGGTGACGACGCGGCAGCGCGAGCTGATGGCGCGCCTGGCCGCCCGCCTGGGCGCGGGGCTCTCGGCGGACGCGACCGCGCTGGCGATCGAGGGCGGCAAGCTGTCGGCGACTCGGCCGGTCTACGCAGGCAAGCTGCTGGCCAAGACGACCTGGGCCAAAACGCCCTGGCTCGCGACGCTCAGGCCCAATGTCTTCAAGCCGGCCGAATCGCAGCCGGGCGCGGGGCCGATCGTCGAGAAGCCGGCGGTCGCGCTGCCCGCCGCCGCCATGAGCCTGGTCGAGCGCCGCGAGGATTCAGCGACGGGGCTGCCGGAGCTCGCGGAGGCGGAGATCGTGGTCTCGGGCGGGCGCGGGCTCAAGGGGCCGGAGAACTTCGTCATCCTGGAATCGCTCGCGAAGGTAATCGGCGCCGCCGTCGGCGCCTCGCGCGCGGCGGTGGACGCCGGATGGCGGCCTCACCGCTTCCAGATCGGCCAGACGGGACGGACCATCTCGCCGAAGCTCTACCTGGGCTTCGGCATCTCGGGCGCTATCCAGCACCTGGCGGGCATGCGGACGTCCAAGGTGATCTGCGCCATCAACAAGGATCCGGAGGCGCCGATCTTCAAGATCGCCGACTACGGCATCGTGGGCGACCTCTTCGAGGTGGCGCCCCTGCTGGAACAGGAGTTCAAGAAACTGCTGGAGAAATAGCCGGGGGAAGGCCATGCAAATCGAGCTCAGCGACGAGCAGAAGATGATCCAGGCCCTGGCGCGGGACTTCGCCGAGAAGGAAGTCCGCCCCATCGCCGAGGAGATCGACCGCGAGGCGCGCTTTCCGCGGGAGACCGTGCGCCGCATGGGCGAGCTCGGCCTCATGGGCATCGCCGTGCCCGAGACCTGGGGCGGTGGCGGCGGCGACACCGTCGCCTACGCGGTGGCCCTCGAGGAGGTCTCACGCGCCTGCGCTTCGCACGGCGTGGTCATGACCGTCAACAATTCGCTCTATTGCGAGCCCGTCGCCCGGTACGGCACGGACGAGCAAAAGGCGCGCTTCCTGGCGCCCTTCGCCTCCGGGCAGAAGATCGGCTGCTTCTCGCTGACGGAGCCGGAGGCGGGTTCGGACGCGACCAACCAGAGCACGCTCGCCCGCCGCGAGGGCGGCGCGTACCTGCTCGACGGCCGGAAGATCTTCGTCAGCAACGGACGTGAGGCGTACGCCGCCCTCGTCTTTGCCCAGACGGACCGGACAAAGGGCCCGCGCGGCATCAGCGCCTTCCTCGTCGAGAAGGGCACCCCGGGCTTCACCGTGGTCAAGACCGAGGAAAAGCTGGGCATCCGCGCGTCCGACACGGCCGAGTTCCTGTTCGAGGGCTGCCGCGTACCTGCGTCGAGCCGGCTCGGTGAGGAGGGAGAGGGGTTCAGGATCGCCATGACGACCATCGACGGCGGCCGCATCGGCATCGGGGCCCAGGCGGTCGGCATCGCCGTCGCGGCCTACGAGGCCTCGGTCGCCTACGCGCGAGAGCGCAAGAGCTTCGGGGTGCCGATAGGCCAGCACCAGATGGTGCAGTGGATGCTCGCCGACATGGCGACAGGGATCGAGGCGGCGCGTCTGCTCACTCTTCGCGCGGCTTGTCTCAAGGACAGGGGCGAGCCGTTCGGCCCCGAGGCCGCCATGGCCAAGCTCTTCGCCTCGGAGACGGCGATGCGGGTGGCGACCGACGCCGTGCAGGTCCATGGCGGCTACGGCTTCATCAAGGAATATCAGGTCGAGCGCCACTTCCGGGACGCCAAGATCACCCAGATCTACGAGGGGACCTCGCAGATCCAGAAGCTCGTCATCGCCCGCCACCTGCTGTCAGGCGCGGCGTAGGTCACTACCGGAGGACACGATGGCCGAGGGCAAGGAACGTTGGGAGAAGGAGACGTACGGGCCGTTCGTCGAGGGCTCGCCGGAGCGAGGCGTACCCTACGAGTCGCTTTCCGGCCTCCCCATCCAGCCGCTCTACACGCCGGAAGATCTGGCGGACTGGCGGTACGAGGACAAGCTCGGTTACCCGGGCGAGTTCCCCTACACCCGCGGGCCGTACCCGTCCATGTATCGCGGCAAGCTCTGGACCATGCGCATGTTCGCCGGCTTCGGCAGGCCGGCCGACACCAACGCGCGGTTCAAATACCTCCTCGATCAGGGGCAGACCGGCCTCAGCACCGCCTTCGACATGCCCGCACTCATGGGCTACGACGCCGATCATCCGCGCGCGCGCGGCGAGGTGGGGCGCGAAGGTGTCTCGGTCTCGACGCTCGCCGACTTCGAGGTGCTGTTCCGCGACATCCCGCTCGACCGCGTCACCACGTCGATGACCATCAACTGCACGGCCTCGGTGGCGCTGGCCATGTACCTGGCGCTCGCCGACAAGCAGGGCGTGTCATGGGACCAGATCGGCGGCACGATGCAGAACGACATGCTCAAGGAGTTCATCGCGCAGAAGGAGTGGATCTCGCCGCCCGAGTCGGCCGTGCGCATCGTGGTGGACACGATCGAGTTCTGCTCGCAGCACGTGCCGAAGTTCAACCCCGTCTCGATCTCGGGCTACCACATCCGCGAGGCGGGCTCCACGGCGGTGCAGGAGCTCGCCTTCACGCTCGCCGACGGGTTCGGCTACGTGCAGGCGTGCGTCGAGCGGGGGCTCGACGTGGACAGCTTCGCGCCGCGCCTGTCGTTCTTCTTCGACATCCACAACGACTTCTTCGAAGAGATCGCCAAGCTGCGGGCGGCTCGGCGCATCTGGGCCACGGTGATGCGAGACCGGTTCGGCGCGAAGAAGGCCGAGTCCATGCGGCTGCGGACCCACACGCAGACGGCCGGGGTATCGGCCACGGCGCAGCAGCCGCTCAACAACGTCGCGCGCGTGGCGATCCAGGCGCTGGCCGCGGCGCTCGGGGGGGCGCAGTCGCTGCACACCAACTCCTTCGACGAGGTGCTGGCCCTGCCCACGGAGGAGGCGGTGACGGTGGCGCTGCGCACCCAGCAGATCGTCGCCGAGGAGACGGGCGTGCCGCTCACCATCGACCCGCTCGGAGGCAGTTACTTCCTCGAGCACCTGACGGACCAGATGGAAGAGCACGCGATGGCCTATATCCGGAAGATCGACGCGATGGGCGGCATCATCCGCGCCATCGACACCGGCTACCCGCAGCACGAGATCGCGGACGCTGCCTACCGCTATCAGCTCATGGACGACCGGGGCCAGAAGGTCGTCGTGGGCGTCAACAAGTACGTGATGGCCGACGAGAAGCCGATCGAATACCTGAAGCTCGACGACGCCGTGGAGCGCGAGCAGGTGGACAGCGTGCGAGCGCGCAAGGCGTCGCGCGATGCGGCCAAGGTGGAAAAGCGGCTCAAGCAGCTGGCCGACGCGTGCCGGGGCGGCCAGAACGTCATGCCGGTGCTGGTGGACGCCGTCAAGGACTACGTCTCGCTCGGCGAGATCTCCGATGTCTACCGCCAGGTCTTCGGCCTCTACCGGGAACCGATCATCTTCTAGGGGGATCGTACGAATGTCAGACGCGATCAGGATTGTCAAGGCGGCGACGCACAAGCCGAAGCCGAAGGACTCGGAGCTGGGCTTCGGAAACATCTTCACCGACCACATGTTCGTTGCCGACTTCCAGGAGGAGAAGGGCTGGTACGACCCGCGGGTCGAGCCCTACGGGCCGCTGTCGCTCGATCCGGCCGCGGCTGTGCTCCACTACGCGCAGGCGATCTTCGACGGGTTGAAGGCGTTCCGGGGCGTGGACGGCAAGGTCCGCCTCTTCCGTCCCCAGAAGCACGTCGAGCGGCTGAACAACTCCGCCCGGCAGATGTGCATTCCGCCCCTCGACCCCGACCTGGCCCTTCGCTCGCTCGTGACTCTGGTGGGGATCGAGCGCGACTGGGTGCCGAAGACGGTCGGCACCTCGCTGTACGTCCGCCCCACCATCATCGCCAGCGAGGCCTTTCTCGGCGTGCGCCCGGCCAAGTCGTACATCTACTTCATCATCCTCTCCCCCGTGGGCGCCTACTACCCGGAAGGGATGGCGCCGGTGAAGATCCGGGTCGAGGAGAAGCGCGTGCGCGCGGTCGAGGGCGGCCTGGGTGGCACCAAGACGGGCGCCAACTACGCCGCGAGCCTGATGGCGGGCGAAGAGGCCAAGCACGAGGGGTTCACCCAGGTGTTGTGGCTCGACGGCGTGCACCGCGAGTACATCGACGAGGTGGGGACCATGAACATCATGGTCAAGATCGCCGGCGAGGTGATCACGCCGCCGCTGGCCGGGACCATCCTGCCCGGCGTGACGCGCGATTCGACGCTGACGCTCCTCAGGGACTGGGGCGTGAAGGTCAGCGAGCGCCAGATCTCCATCCACGACGTGGTCGCGGCGCACGCGAAGGGCGCGCTCGAAGAGGTCTTCGGCACCGGCACCGCGGCCGTGATCTCGCCGGTGGGTGAGCTCGCCTACAAGGGGCAGCGCATGCTGATCAACGGCGGGAAGATCGGCCCGACCACGCAGAAGCTCTACGACGCCATCGTGGGCATCCAGTACGCCACGGCGCCCGACACCCGCGGCTGGACGGTGGAAGTGTAGAGCGATGGCCGACTGCGTCTTCTGCATGATCCGGGACGGCAAGATCCCGTCCTCCAAGATCTACGACGACGCGCGGACGCTCGCCTTCATGGACATCAACCCCCTCAGCCGCGGCCACTGCCTCGTGGCTCCCAAGGCGCACGCCGCCACGCTCTACGAGGTGGACGTGGAGGACTTCAAGGCCGTCGCCGCCACCGCGAAGAAGCTCGCGACGGCAATCAAGAAGGCGCTCAGCCCGGACGGGCTGAATCTTCTTCAAGCCAACGGCGCCGCCGCGTTCCAGTCGGTGCCGCACTTCCACCTGCACCTGATTCCGAGGTGGGCGAACGACGGCAAGGGCTTCGACTGGAAGGTCGTCCCGGGGAACCGGGAAGAGATCGTCGGCACCGCGGACCGTATCCGCACGATGCTGGGGTAGCGAGGGAAGCCATGGCCGAGCGCAAGATCCGAGTGGTGGTGGCAAAGCCCGGTCTCGACGGGCACGATCGTGGCGCCAAGATCGTCGCGCGGGCGCTGCGGGACGCCGGCTTCGAGGTGATCTACACGGGCCTGCACCAGACGCCCGAGCAGATCGTCGCGACGGCCGTCCAGGAAGACGCCGACGCGGTGGGGCTCAGCGTGCTGTCGGGCGCCCACAACTATCTCTTCGCGCGCGTGCTCGAGTTGCTGAAGGAAAAGGGCGCAGACGACATCGCCGTCTTCGGTGGCGGGATCATTCCCGCCGACGACATCAAGGCGCTCAAGGCCATGGGCGTCAGGGAGATCTTCACCCCCGGCGCCTCCACCCAGGACATCGTGCGCTTCGTCCGCGACCACATCCGTGCCACCGTATGAAAGCGTACCGGCCTTCGGCTCCGGCGGTCCGAGCGGGTAGCGCGGCGAAGCGGTTTAGCGCAAGGTGGATCCGTGGATTTTGAGCTGACTCGGGAGCAGCTGGCGATCCGGGGGATGGCGCGGGACTGGGCGCTTGCCGAGGTCGCCCCCGTTATCCACGGCTTCGACGAAGCCCACGAATTTCCGCACGAGATCCTCAAGAGCCTCGGCAAGACCGGGCTGCTGGGCGCGCTCGTGCCGGAAGAGTATGGCGGCGCCGCCCTCGACTACGTCTCCTACGCGCTGGCCGTCGAGGAACTCAATCGTGTCGACGCTTCCGTCGGCATCACGATGTGGGCGCACAACTCGCTGTGCACGAACCACATCGCGCTTTTCGGCTCGAAGGAGCAGAAGGCGGCGTATCTGCCGCGGCTGGCGCGCGGCGAGGCCCTGGGCGCGTGGGGGCTGACCGAGTCGGGATCGGGGTCGGACGCAGGGGCGATGCAATCGCGCGCCGTCCCCGACGGCTCCCGCTTCGTCCTCAACGGCGGCAAGGCCTTCATCACGAATGCCGGGGTGGCGGAGCTGGCCGTGGTCATGGCCGTCACCGATCCGGCGCGGGGCAACAAGGGCATCTCGGCCTTCGTGCTCGAGAGGGGCATGCCGGGTTTCAGCACAGGGCGACCCTACCGCAAGCTCGGGCTTCACGCCTCCAACACCGCCGAGCTCGTCTTCGACAACGTCGCCGTCCCCGGCGCCAATCTGCTCGGCGAGCTCAACATGGGATTCGTCAACACGATGCAGGTGCTCGAGGGCGGCCGCATCGCTATGGCCGCGATGGCGGTCGGCATCGCGCAGGCCGCGCTCGACCAGGCACTCGTCTACATGAAGCAGCGGCGGGCCTTCGGCAAGACGCTGGCCGAGTTCAACGGGCTGCAGGGCATGATCGCGGACATCGGGACCGAGGTCGAGGCTGCGCGGCTCCTCACGCTCCGCGCGGCGGCCCTCAAGGACGCTGGCCGACCCGCGAAGACGGCCGCCTCCATGGCCAAGGTCTTCGCCTCCGAGGTCGCGATGAAGGCGGCAACCAAAGCGCTCCAGATCCACGGCGGCGCGGGCTATATCACGGAGTTCCCCATCGAGCGCATCTTCCGCGACGCGAAGCTGACCGAGATCGGCGAGGGGACGTCGGAGGTCCAGCGCATGGTCATAGCCCGCGACATCCTCGGCCTGCGATAGATCCAGGCGCGTGCCCGTGCCCGACGCGAGCGTGCTCTACGAGGTGAGGGACGGCGTTGCCACCCTCACGCTCAACCGTCCCGACGTGCTCAACGCGCTACACAACGATCTCGTGGCGCAGCTGGCCGACCACGCGGAGTCCGCGGCGAAGGACCCCGACGTCTGGGTGGTCGTCGTGCGGGGCCGCGGCCGGTCGTTCTGCTCGGGCATGGACAGGAAGGCGCTCTCCGCCGGGCGCATCGGCGAGTCTTTCTACCGGCACTGGATCCGAGGACTCAATTGCCTCGAGGACATGGACAAGCTCGTGATCGGGGTGCTGCACGGCTACTCGATAGGCGGCGGCCTCCAGCTGGCCGTGGCCTGTGACCTGCGGCTGGCCGCCGCCGACGCCGTCCTGGGGCTGGGCGCCACGCGCCACGGGCTCATCCCCGACGGCTCGATCTTGAGGCTCGCGCGCATCATCGGCCTCGGGCGGGCGAAGGAGCTCACGCTGCTGAACGACCACATCACGCCGGAGGCTGCCCGCGGCATGGGGCTCGTCAACTGGGTGGTGCCGCCGTCGGAAATCGACGCCAAGCTCGGCGAGATCGTGGAAAAGGCCTTTCATGCCTCTCGCACGGCGATGGGCCACGCCAAGCGGCTGCTGCACGCGTCCTTCCATGCGGATCCGCGCGACATGATCGAGGAGGTCATGCGCGCGCAGCAGGACTGCATGGACTCCTGGGAGATCGAGGCGGCGAACCGCGCCTGGGATACCTCCAAGAAGGACGTTCGCTTCTATCCGCGCCCGGACTAGGGCCCAGCGCTAGGGGGCCGCCTCGAGCGCCTGCTCGATATGCGCGGGCGACTGCTTCCGGACGCCCGTGTCGATCTCGCGCACGATGCTGACCACCGCTGAGGAGAGCGGCGTCGGCACGCCGAGCTCGCGCCCGCGCGCCACGACGTGGCCGTTCATCTGCTCGATCTCGGAGCGCCGCCCCTTGGCCACGTCCTGCGCCATCGAGGCCCGCCAGTTGCGCGCGGTGCCCTCTTTGGGCACGAGCATGGCATCGAGCTGCGCGTAGACGGCGGGGTCGTCCGCGGCGGCCCAGACCTTGGCCTCCGCGCCTCCGATCTTGGGAATGGTCAGGCCGAGCGCCAGGCCCACGCGGGCCGACTCGGAGCCCAGCCGAATGGTGATCTCCCTGCCTCGCGGCTTTGCGGCGATCTCGAGGCTGCCGAGGCCCGTCATGGCCTGGACCGGGTTGCCCATGGCATTGGCGCAGAGCTTGGACCAGCGCTCGCCCCAGAGATTGTCGGTGGCCTTGGCGCCGTCGATGACGGAGAGCATCTTCGCCAGCGCCTCGACCCTGGCCGTCATCTTGCCGTCGTGCTCGCCGGCGCGGAATACGTCGTGCCCCGAGCCGCTGCCCTTTTCGGCGCCCCGCTCGACGTGGCCGGGCTGCCAGAGAGCGACCGCGATCTTGGACATGACGAGGCCGACCGACCGCTCCGGCCCGGCGATGGCGGCCACTCCGGGGTCGTTCCAGCAGTTCTGCGCCGAGACGACGTAGCCCGCGGGATTCAGGTGGGGCAGGGCCATGTGGGTCGCCCACGCTGTGTCATAAGCCTTGACGGCGATGAAGGCGACGTCGAAGTCGGCGCCGAGCTTCTGGGCCTCGTGGACGTGGAGCGCCACCGGCTTCGCCTCGAAGGGCTCGTGGGGGCCGGTGACCTTGAGGCCCCGGCCGCGGATGGCCTCGACCTGCTCGGGCCAGGGGTCGACCAGGGTGACGTCGTTTCCGGCCCGGGACAGGAAGCCGCCGAGATAGCTGCCGATCGCACCTGCGCCGATGAAGAGGAGTCGTGGGCTCATGCGCGCATCATATCCGCTTGCGCCCCCCGGACGCCATCGCTATCATCGGCCGGCCATGGCGAGCGGAGGGGCGGGCGACGTCATCCTCGAGACCGAGGGACTGACCAAGGAGTTCCGGGGCTTCTTCGCCGTCAAGGGCGTCGACCTCAGGGTCCGGCGCGGGACGATCCACGCCCTCATCGGCCCCAACGGCGCCGGCAAGACCACCTGCTTCAACCTCCTGACCCATTTCCTGGCGCCGACCCGGGGCCGCATCCGTTTCAACGATCGCGACATCACCGGCTCCCGCCCCGCCGACATCGCGCGCCACGGACTCGTCCGCTCGTTTCAGATCTCGGCGGTGTTCCCGCACCTGACGGTGCTCGAGAACGTGCGCATCGCGCTCCAGCGGCGGCGGGGCGGATCGTTCGACTTCTGGCGCTCGCAGGCCGCGCTCGACGCGCTGAACGGCCGCGCCCTCGAGCTGCTCGAGTCCGTTGGACTGGAGGGCTTCGGCGGGCTGCCGGCCGTCGAGCTTCCCTACGGGCGCAAGCGGGCGCTCGAGATCGCCACGACGCTGGCGCTCGAGCCCGAGATGATGCTCCTCGACGAGCCCACCGCCGGCATGACCCACGAGGACGTGGACCGGATCTCGGCTTTGATCAAGCGGGTCGCCGTGAACCGGACGGTGCTCATGGTCGAGCACAACCTGAGCGTCGTGGCGAACCTGTCGGATACGATCACGGTCCTCGCCCGAGGCGAGATCCTGGCCGAGGGCGACTACGCCGCTGTGTCGCGCAACCCGGACGTGATTCAAGCCTACATGGGGCAGGGCGATGCCTAGGGGCCCGGAGTCAGTGGGCCCGGAGTCAGGCGTCGCGCTCCTCGAGGTCCGCGACCTCCACGCCTGGTACGGCGAGTCGCACGTCCTCCACGGCGTGGACTTCGAGGTGCGCCGCGGCGAAGTGGTCACGCTCCTGGGCCGCAACGGCGCGGGGAAGACGACGACACTCAAGTCGGTCATGGGCATGGTGTCGAGCCGCCGCGGGTCGATCCGCTTCGACGGGCACGAGCTCATCACGCTGCCGTCCAACCGCATCGCGCGGCTGGGTCTCGCCTTCTGTCCGGAGGAGCGCGGCATCTTCGCGAGCCTCAACGTCGAGGAGAACCTGCTGCTGCCGCCCGAGGTCCGGCCGGGAGGCCTGCCGGTCGATGCCGTCTTCGGCTTGTTTCCCAACCTCCAGGAGCGCCTCAAGAGCCAGGGGACCAAGCTCTCCGGCGGCGAGCAGCAGATGCTGGCCATCGGCCGTATCCTCCGCACGGGCGCCCGGCTCCTGCTGCTGGATGAGCCGACAGAGGGATTGGCGCCGGTGATTGTCCAGCAGATCGGCGCGACGATCCGGCGGCTCAAGGCCGAGGGGTTCACGATCCTGCTGGTCGAGCAGAATTTCCGCTTTGCAGCGACTCTGGCCGACCGCCACTACGTCATGGAGCGCGGGCGCGTGGTGGACATGATCCCGAACGAAGCGCTCGAGGCGAGCATGGGCAGGCTCCACGAGTACCTTGGGGTATAATCCCGGCGCCCGGTTCCATCACCTCCCGAACACAAAGGAGTAAAAGACCCATGATGAGGAAGACACTGATCGTGTTGGCGGCGCTGCTGGCCATCCAGGCCGGAACGGCGCGTGCCCAGATCTCGGACGGCATCATCAAGATCGGCGTGCTGAACGACCAATCGGGCTTGTATGCTGACCTGGCGGGCCCCGGCTCCGTGGTCGCGGCGCGCATGGCGGTCGAAGACTACGGCGCCGCCGCCAAGGGCATGAAGGTCGAGATCGTCTCCGCCGATCACCAGAACAAGGCCGACGTGGGCTCGGCCATCGCCCGGCAGTGGTACGACGCGGACAAGGTGGACCTGATTGTCGACGTGCCCAACTCCGGCGTCGCGCTCGCCGTCAGCCAGATCACCCGCGACAAGGCCAAGGCGTTCATCGTCTCGTCGGCCGCGACCTCCGACCTGACGGGCAAGGCCTGCTCACCGAATACCATCCACTGGACCTACGACACCTGGGCGCTGGCCAACGGCACTGGCAACGCGGTCGTCAAGACGGGCGGAGACACCTGGTTCTTCATCACCGCCGACTACGCCTTCGGCCACGCGCTCGAGCGCGACACGGAGACGGTCGTGCTCAAGAACGGCGGCAAGGTGCTAGGGAAGGTCCGTCACCCGCTCAGTTCTCAGGACTTCTCGTCGTTCCTCCTGCAGGCGCAGGCCTCGAAGGCCAAGGTCATCGGCCTCGCCAACGCCGGCGCGGACACGACCAACGCGATCAAGCAGGGCGCCGAGTTCGGCATCGTCAAGGGCGGTCAGAACTTCGCCGGTCTCCTCGTCTTCCTCACCGACGTGCACGCCCTCGGTCTCGAGAAGGCGCAGGGGCTGCTCTTCACCGAGACGTTTTACTGGGACATGAACGACAAGACGCGCGCGTTCGCGAAGCGCTTTGCCGAGCGCAACAAGGGCATCCACCCGACCATGATCCATGCCGGCGTCTACGCGGGCGTCCTGCACTATCTCAAGGCGGTGGAGGCGCTCAAGTCGGACGACGGCACCAAGGTCATCGCCAAGATGAAGGAGCTGCCGACGGACGATCCGCTCTTCGGCAAGGGCACGATCCGCGCCGACGGCCGGAAGATCCATCCCGCCTACCTCATCGAGGTCAAGAAGCCGTCGGAGTCGAAGTACGCGTGGGACTACTACAAGATCCGGGCGACCATCCCGGCCAACGAGGCCTTCCGCCCTATCGACCAGGGCGAGTGTCCGCTGGTGAAGAAGCCATAGCCCCTCTCCCTCCCTCGGGAGGGAGAGGGATGGTCTAGCGATGTCCACCGTCTTCGGCGTTCCCGCCCAGGCGCTCTTCGGTCAGCTCCTGATCGGGCTGATCAACGGCTCGTTCTACGCCATGCTGAGCCTCGGGCTCTCGGTCATCTTCGGCCTGCTCAACATCATCAACTTCGCCCACGGCGCCCAATACATGATGGGCGCCTTCGTGGCGTACTTCCTTCTCCAGTGGGCCGGGCTCGGCTACTGGTGGGCGCTGATCTTCGCGCCGATTGTCGTCGGCTTCTTCGGTGTGGTGCTCGAGCGGACCATGATCCGGCGGCTCTACCACCTCGACCACCTCTACGGGCTCCTGCTCACCTTCGGCTTCGCCCTCGTGATCCAGGGGATGTTCCGCCATCAGTTCGGCTCCTCGGGGCTGCCCTATGCCATGCCGGCCGGGCTCGCCGGGGGGCACAACCTGGGCTTCATGTTCCTGCCGAACTACCGGGCCTGGGTCATCGTCTTCTCGCTCGGCTTGTGCCTTGCCACCTGGTACGTCATCGAGCGGACCAAGCTGGGGTCGTACCTCCGCGCTGCCACCGAGAACCCCGCCCTCGTGCAGGCCTTCGGCGTCAACGTGCCGCGCATGGTGACGCTCACCTATGGATTCGGAGTCGCCCTTGCGGGCGTCGCGGGCGTGCTGGCGGCGCCCATCTACCAGGTCAACCCGCTCATGGGCGCCGACCTGATCATCGTCGTCTTCGCGGTCGTCGTCATCGGCGGACTGGGGTCCATCATGGGCTCCATCATCACGGGCTTCGCGCTTGGGGTGATCGAGGGGCTGACCAAGGTCTTCTACCCGGAAGCCTCCAACACGGTCATCTTCGTGATCATGGCCGTCGTCCTCGTGTTCAGGCCCACGGGGCTCTTCGGGCGGGACAGGTAGCATGGCCACGGCTCCCGAGGTCACGACCGTGCCCGCCCTCGACGCGCCCGCCGCGTCCGGCAGTCACCAGGTCGTAGCCTTCGGCGTCATGGTCCTTCTCCTGGCGCTCGCGCCTTTCTTCGTCTACCCGCTTTTCCTCATGAAGGCCCTCTGCTTCAGCCTCTTCGCGTGCGCCTTCGGCCTCCTGATCGGCTACGTCGGGCTCCTGTCCTTCGGTCACGCCGTCTTCCTCGGATCCGCCGGTTACATCTCGGCGCACACGGCCAAGGTCTGGGGGTTGCCGCCCGAGCTGGCCATCCTGGCGGGCACGGCCGTGGCGTCCGCGC
>WNFC01002503.1_pt1 | contig 28229 bp, 24 predicted proteins | sample 5400541 | NCBI WGS metagenome assembly WNFC01 (sample SAMN13153342, study PRJNA577476) | soil metagenome | isolation source: 120 cm saprolite under Douglas fir tree site 2 hole 2 replicate 1 | place: USA:California | collected 2015-04-18
GAGCGCCCCGATATCTGGCGCGGCGACAGTTTGAGCCGGGCCGGCACGCCGGCGGTTCCCAGCGGATTCCCCGAGCTTGACGCCGAGCTTCCCGGCGGCGGCTGGCCCGCCGGAACACTGACCGAGATCCTGCCTGCGCACGAAGGCATCGGCGAGCTGCGCCTGCTTGGACCTGCGCTTGCCGGACTGTCCAGGCGCGGACTGCGGCTCGTCTGGATCGCGCCGCCTCACCTGCCCTACGCGCCGGCGCTCGCCGCGGCGGGAATCGATATCGCGAACCTCGTCGTTGTGCGCGTTGCTTCGCCGAAAGAAACGCTCTGGGCAACCGAGCAGGCGCTTGCCTCGAACGCCTGCGGCGCGGTGCTCGCCTGGCCCCAAGGCGCGAAATACGCGGAGCTGAGGCGCCTGCAAATCGCTGCCGAAGGCGGTCGCGCACCTGCTTTTCTGTTCCGGGTCCCGGAGGCTGCGAGCGAGTCTTCTCCCGCCCCGCTGCGGATCGCGCTCGGCACGAGCGACGGCGGCCTAGCGGTACGCGTGCTCAAGCGCCGCGGCGCTCCCCTCGCTCAGCCCATCCTGCTGCCGTCGATGCCGCCCGCCGTGCGCGGCAAAAACCATCATGTGGATCGCCATCCGGCTGCCCCAGCTGCCGCTCGAGATTTTTCTGCGCGGCTCGTCCACGCCTGAGCCTTTCGCGGTCGAAGAGCGGCACTGCGTTTTCGCCTGCGACCGCAAGGCCTTCGCACGCGGCATTCGCGCCGGCATGGCCGTAGCGGCGGCGCTCGCTCTCGCGCCCGCCTTGCGCGTTGCGCCGCGCGACCTGGCGACGGAAACCGAAGCGCTGCTCGGGGTGGCCGGGTGGGCGGCGCAATTCGCACCGGGCGTGGCGCTCGAATTTCCCGACGGCGTGCTGCTCGAAGTCTCGGGCAGCCTGAAGCTCTTCGGAGGCCTGGAATCGCTTCTCGGGCGCCTGCGCCGGGGGTTGGCAGAAATGGGCTGGAGCTCTGTGCTCGCTGGCGCCCCCACGCCGCGCGCGGCTTTCTGGCTCGCCTTGGTCGGAAAGCAGAAATTTATCGGCGAGAGCGCTGAACTCGAGCCGGTGCTGGCCACACTACCCTTGGAGGTTCTGCGCTGCAACGACGAAGCGCTGGCAGCGTTCGAGGCGATCGGCGTGCGCACGCTCGGCGAGCTGCGCGCGCTGCCGCGCGAAGGCATCGCGCGGCGCTTCGGACAGGGACCTCTCGACGAGCTGGACCGCGCGCTCGGGCGGCTTTCCGATCCGCGGAATTTTTTCGTCCCGCCGGCCCGGTTCGGGGCGGCACTCTCACTTCCCGCCGAAGTCACCCAAGCCGAGGCGCTGCTCTTCGCCGCGAGGCGGCTGATCATCCAGCTCGCCGGGTTCCTCGCCGCGCGTTCGGGCGGCGTGCAGCGCTTCGTCCTCAGTCTCAGGCACCGCGACAAAGCCGCCACCGAAATCGCGATCGGCCTGGTCGCGCCTTCCCGCGACGCCGAGCATTTCATACTGCTCCTGCGCGAGCGGTTCTTCAATTTCACGCTTGCCGAGCCGGTGCGTGAAATCTCGTTGCGAGCCGACGACGTGGTGCCGCTCGCCGGTCACAACCTCGGGTTGAGGTTCGAGCAAGGCAAGCCGCCGGGCCAATGGGAGCACCTGGTCGAGCGGCTGCGCGCACGGCTCGGCGCCGATGCCGTATATGGACTTGTCCTGCGGGCGGAGCATCGCCCCGAACACGCAGTCTTCGCCGGCGAGCTGGATTCCAAGCAATTGCATCTGGACTTCGGCGAACGCCCGTTTTGGCTGCTTGACCGCCCGAAACGGATTGCCGAGATCGGTGCGGTGCCTCACCACAAAGGGCCGCTCGAGCTGCTCGCCGGCCCGGAGCGCATCGAGTCCGGCTGGTGGGACGGCGACGATGTCGCCCGCGATTACTTCGTCGCCCGAACACAGAGCGAAGCGCTCGTATGGATCTATCGCGAGTGGCGCGGCGAAGGGGGATGGTATCTGCACGGCGTTTTCGCCTGAAGCCGTGTATTCCCCCCTCCCCGCCTACGCTGAGCTGCACTGCCTTTCCAACTTCACTTTTCTTCGTGGCGCTTCGCATTCAGAAGAGCTGGTGAAGCGCGCCGCGGCGCTCGGCTACCGGGCGCTCGCGCTCACCGACGAGTGCTCGCTCGCCGGCGTGGTGCGGGCGCATGTCGCGGCGAAAGACGTCGGCCTGCCTCTGGTCATTGGCTCGGAGATACGGCTGCAAGACGGTCCCAGCCTGGTACTGCTTGCCACCGACCGCGAAGGCTACGGCAATCTGTCCCAGCTCATCACCTGCGGCCGGCGCAGGACGAAGAAAGGCGGCTATTCGCTCTGTCGGGACGATCTGGAGGGCGGACTGCCCGGCTGCCTCGTTCTGCTGGCTCCGGACGGAAGGCACGACGCCGAGCACGCTCGGTTCGTCGCCGAGCGCTTCGCCGGCCGTGCTTGGATCGCGGCGGAGCTGCTGCAAGGGCCGGATGACCGCGCGCGCCTCGCCGGGTTGCGCGAGCTGGGCAAGGTTTCGGGCCTGCCGCTCGTGGCAGCGGGCGATGTGCACATGCACGTGCGCTCGCGAAAGGCGCTGCAGGACACGTTGACCGCCATCCGCCTGCGCACGACCGTGCGAGCCTGCGGCCACGCGCTTTACCCCAACGCCGAGCGGCATCTGAGATTGCTCTCGCGCCTGGCGCGGATCTATCCGCCGGAGCTGCTCGAAGAAACCGTGCGCGTCGCCGAGCGCTGCAAATTTTCTCTGGATGAACTGCGTTACGAATATCCCGAGGAGCTCGTCCCCACCGGCGAAACTCCTGCCAGCCATCTGCGCAAGCTGACCGAGAAGGGGCTGGGGTGGCGCTTCACGAACGGTGTTCCGGAGGAGATACGCAAGCTGATCGAGCACGAGCTCGCGCTCATCGCCGAGCTCAAATACGAACCTTTCTTTCTCACCGTCTACGACGTGGTCGAATTCGCGCGCGCGAAAAAAATTCTTTGCCAGGGACGCGGCTCGGCGGCGAACTCCGCCGTCTGCTACGCGCTCGGCATCACCGAGATCGATCCAGCGCGCATGAACGGGCTGTTCGAGCGCTTCGTGTCGAAGGAGCGCCACGAGCCGCCCGATATCGACGTCGACTTCGAGCACGATCGGCGCGAGGAAGTCATCCAGTACGTCTACGGCAAGTACGGCCGCGATCGCGCCGCGATCGCGGCCACCCTCATCACCTACCGGCCGAAGAGCGCGCTGCGCGATGTCGGCAAGGCGCTCGGTCTCGATCTGGATCAGGTCGACCGGCTGGCGAAGAACCTCGCCTGGTGGGACGACAGGAGCTCGCTTCCCCAGCGCATTCTCGAGGTGGGGCTCGATCCGGCGAGCCCGATAGTCCAGCGGACGATCAAGCTTGCCCTCGCCCTCCTCGGCTTCCCGCGGCATCTGTCCCAGCACGTCGGCGGCTTCATCATCTCGCGAGGGCCCCTCGAGCGCCTGGTGCCGATCGAGAACGCTGCGATGAAGGACCGCAGCGTCATCGAGTGGGACAAGAACGACCTTGACGCGCTCGGGCTCCTGAAAGTGGATGTTCTTGCACTCGGCATGCTGTCCGCCATCCGGCGCGCGCTCGATCTGATCGGCGCATGGCGCAGCCAACCCTTCACCGTTGCCGACATCCCAGTCGAGGACCCGGAGGTGTACGAGATGATCCGGCACGCCGACACCATCGGCGTGTTCCAGATCGAGTCGCGGGCGCAGATGAGCATGCTGCCGCGATTGAAGCCGAAGGACTTCTACGATCTCGTGATCGAAATCGCGATCGTGCGCCCCGGGCCGATCCAGGGCAACATGGTGCATCCCTACTTGCGGCGGCGGGACGGTATCGAGCCGGTGGAGTATCCCAGCAAGGACGTGGAGAACGTACTCAAGCGCACGCTCGGCGTTCCGATTTTCCAGGAGCAGGTCATGCAGCTCGCCGTGGTCGCGGCGGGCTTTACACCCGGAAAGGCCGACCAGCTGCGCCGATCCATGGCCTCCTGGCGGCGCAACGGCGACATCGAGCGCTTTCGCGAGCCGCTGATAAACGGAATGCTGGAACGACACTACACTCGGGAATTCGCCGAGCGCATCTACAGCCAGATTCTCGGTTTCGGGGAATACGGTTTTCCGGAATCGCACTCGGCGAGCTTCGCGCTGATCGCCTACAGCTCGGCCTGGATCAAGCGCTATCACCCTGCGGCGTTTCTCGCCGCGCTCTTGAACAGCCAGCCGATGGGTTTCTACACGCCTTCGCAACTCGTGCAGGATGCGCGCCGCCACGGCGTCGAGGTGCGCCCGGTGGATGCGCTGTCAAGTGATTGGGGCTGCACATTGGAATTCGGGACAGATGGAAACCCGGCGGTCCGCCTGGGCTTCCGCCTGGTGCAGGGCCTGTCGCAAGCCGGTGCCGAGCGCATCGTCGCCGCGCGGCGGGACCGGTTGTTCGACAGCGTCGAAGATCTCGCCCGCCGCGCCGAATTGAACCGGCACGACCTGAAGTGCCTTGCCGCTGCGGGAGCGTTCGAGGCGCTCTCCGGCCATCGCCGCCACGCCTACTGGCAGGTCGCCGGAATCGAAACGGACGCGCACATCCTACGCGATGCGCCGGTGGCGGAAACTCCGGCGAATTTTCCTCCTCCAACCGAGGGAGAGAACCTCGTGGCCGACTACGCGAGCACCGGTCTTACCCTAGGGCGCCATCCGCTTGCGCTGCTGCGGGCGCACCTGTCGCGCATGCGCTTTAGCGTCGCAGGGGAAATCCGCCTGTTGCCAAGCGGCAGCCGGGTCCGGGCGGCGGGTATCGTCACCGGTCGCCAGCGCCCGAGCACCGCCTCGGGAACGGTATTTGTAACGCTCGAGGACGAGACCGGCTATGTTAATGTCATCGTTTGGCCGCATCTCATCGAGAGCCAGAGGCGCGAGCTGCTCGGCGCGCGCCTGATGGGCGTCGAAGGGGTGCTTGAACGCGAAGGCGAAGTGATGCATCTTGTAGCCAGGCGGCTGACGGACCACAGCGCCCTTCTGGGGAGGCTCGCCACGCCGTCGCGGGATTTTCACTGATATGTACGCAGACACGCTCAAATTGATCGTCACCGGCGACCGGCGGCGCCCTTCGCCACGGCTGCCCGAACGCCTGGACGGCTTGTTCCGCTCGCTCGGTGATGCGAGCGGCGGACGCGCCGAACGCATCGAAGACGAGATCTGGAGGCTGTGGATGGCCTACCGGGATTCCGCGGCGGCGTTCGACCTGGAACGGGCGACGCGCGCTCTCACCGCGCTCGATTTCCCGGCGGCCGAGGACATCCTCGCGAGGCTCGTCGCCACTCACCCGGATTTCGCCGAAGCCTGGAACAAGCGTGCCACGCTCTATTACATGCAGAGCCGGGACGAGGAAAGCGTGGCCAGCATCCACCGCACGCTGGAGCTCGAACCGCGCCACTACGGTGCGATCTGCGGTTTCGCGCAGATCTGCCTCTCGCTCGGAGATACCGACAGCGCGCTCTTCGCCTTCGACGCGGCGCTGCGCGTCAACCCTCACTTGGAGAGAGTGCGCGAGACGATCGATAAACTGCTCCGCACCCGCGCCGCCGCGACGCTTCACTGAAAACGGTGCGGGGCGAATCAGCCCGCGCGATACATGTAGTCGCGGGTGAGCGGCAGCGAATTGAAGGCGCTGCCCTCCTTGCGAGCCAGCACCTGGTAGATGTTCATCCACTCGTGCTCGAAGCCGTGCGCACAGCCGGCGAGATAGACCTGCCAGATGCGGTAGCGCTTGTCCCCTGCCGCCGCGATCGCCTGCTCCCGGTTCTGTTCCAGGCGCTTGGCCCACTCGAGGCAAGTGCGCGCGTAATGACGCCGCAGGGACTCGGCGTCCGCAACCTCGAGCCCCGCACCCGCCATCTCGCGAAGCACGAGCGAAAGATGCGGGAGCTCCCCATGAGGGAACACGTAGCGGTTGATGAATTCCCCCGCACCCAGCCCTACCCAGCGGTTGTCGGGATCGCTGGCCGTGATGCCGTGATTCATGACGAGCCCGCCCGCGGCCAGCAGCGAGCGGATTTTCGCGAAATAAGCCTTGAGATGGCGCAGGCCCACATGCTCGAACATGCCGACGCTCGCGATCTTGTCGAAGACGCCCTCGCCCGGAATATCGCGGTAGTCCTGCAGGCGCACCTCGCAGCGCCCCTCGAGCCCCTCCTCCCGGATCCGCTGCGAGGCGAATTCGTACTGGTTCCGGCTGAGCGTGACGCCGGTCGCGCGGGCGCCGTATTTCTTGGCCGCGCGCAAAATCAGCGCGCCCCAGCCGCAGCCGATGTCCAGAAACCGCTCGCCCGGCTGGACCAGAAGCTTGTTGAGGATGTGATCGAGTTTTTGTTCCTGAGCGAGCTCCAGGGAATCGCTCTCGCCCCGGAAATAGGCGCAGGAATACACCATGTTCCGATCCAGCCACAGCGAATAGAAGTCGTTCGAGACGTCGTAGTGGTACTGGATGGCGTCGCGATCGCGCTTGCGGCTGTGGCGCCAAACGCGCCGCAATCCTTTGCGCCCGCCGGAAGCGGCGCTTCGCGCGAAGCTTTCCGCCACCCGGAACACCTCCAAGATCGGCCCTTCGACTCGCAGGGTGCCTTCCACGTAGGCCTGGCCGAGCTTCATCAGGTCGGGAGACAGCAGGAAACGAAGCGCCGAGGGGCTCGGCACGCCGATTTTTACCTTGGGCTCGCTGGCGAGATCGTATGCCCGGCCGTTCCACAGCTCGAGGCGCAGCGGGATGGCTGCGGTCCGTCTGAGCTTCGCGATCAGCCGTTCAAGGCGATGTTCGAGGAACATGTCGTTTTACCAGGGCGTCGAATATCATAGCATCGCAGGCTGGACAATGAGGTGACAGCATGAGGACGGCTCCGAGGCGTTTGACTGCGCTCGCATTCGCGGCCTTCTTCTCGGCCGCTTCGTGGGCGCAATACCCCCTGCGGCCGATCAAGCTGATCGTGCCGATCCCGCCGGGGGGCGCACCCGATATTTCGGCGCGGGTCATCGGACAGAGGCTCTCCGAGCTGGTCGGCCAGCCGGTGGTCGTGGAAAACCGCCCGGGCTCGAACGGAAACATCGCGATGGATCTCGTCGCAAAGTCTACACCCGATGGCTACACGCTGGCGCTGCTCGCCGACAGCATGATCACCATCAACCCGCATCTGTACAAGGAGATGCAGACAGATCCCCTCAAGGACCTCGCGCCGGTTGCATCGGTCGTATCGAATCAATGGGTGCTGTCGGTCAACCCTTCCGTTCCGGTCAAGAATTTCAGGGAATTCGTCGAGCACGCGCGCCAAGCCCGCCCGCCGCTCGCGTATGCCTCGGGGGGCAACGGCAGCATCCACCAGCTGGCCATGGAGATGCTCAAGCAGCGCGCGAGCATCGACCTCATACACGTGCCTTACAAGGGAGGCACTCCTGCCGCAACGGCAACGGTCGCCGGCGAGGTGGCCGCGATGTTTTCCGGCACCTCGAGCGCTCCTCAGATCAAGGCAGGCAGGCTGCGTGCCCTTGCGGTGACTGGCTCGCAGCGCTCTGCGCTTTTTCCCGACTTGCCGACCATTTCCGAGTACTACCCCGGCTACGAGGTCACGATCTGGCTGGGCTTGTTTGCGGCCACAGGAACGCCGGAAGCCGTGCTCGCCAAGCTTCACGCCGAGGTCAACAAGGCGCTCGCCGAGACTGAAACAAGGAGCAGGCTCAACGCCGCGGGGGGACTGGAGACCTACGTCACCACGGCTGCGGAATTCGCGGCCTTGATCCGGCGCGATTACGAGAAGTACGGAAAGCTGGTGAGAGACGTCGGCGTCAAGGTGGATTAGCCGCAAACCCGGGGGGGACGTTTGGAGGCTTTCTTCGCATCGCTCGTCAGCGTCGCCTTTCACGGCGCCGCCCTGGGCATGATCCTGTATGTGATCTCGGTCGGCTTGTCGGTCACCATGGGCCTGATGGGCTTCGCCAACCTCGCGCATGGAGTGTTCGCCATGGCGGGCGGTTACGTCCTGACCACTGCGATCTCGCGCTTCGGCGTGCCCTTTCCGCTCGCGCTCGTGCTCGCCTTCGCTCTTGTTGCGGCCGCCAGCGTGGTCCTTGAGCGGCTCCTGTACTCGAGACTCTATGCCGCGAGCGACCTCGAGCAGGTGCTCTTCACGATCGGCCTGATCTTCATCGCGGTCGCCGTGGCGCGCTTCATCTACGGAACGCTGCAACAGCCGGTCGTGCTGCCCGATTATCTGAAGGGCCAGTTTGCGCTCCTCGGCCGCGATTTTCCGGCTTACCGGGTGTTCATCATCGTGTTCAGCGCGGTCATGGTGGCGCTCTTGTGGTTCGGCGTCGAGCGCACGCGCTGGGGGGCCATGGTACGCGCCACGGTGGACAACCGCGCCATGGCGCAGTCGGTCGGAATCAACACCAAGCGCCTGTTCACGCTCACCTTCGCGCTCGGCAGCGGACTCGCGGGGCTCGGCGGCGGGCTCGGCGCGGAGATCATCGCGATCCAGCCTTCCTATCCGTTCGAAAACCTCGTGTATTTTCTGGTCGTGGTCTCGGTGGGGGGACTGGGCAGCCTGCGCGGGCCGTTCGTGGCGGCGCTCCTGATCGGCACCGCCGACACCGCCTGCAAGTACTGGTTGCCGCAATACGGCGCTTTCCCGATCTACGTCGCGACGATCGCCGTTCTGCTGTGGCGGCCCGCGGGCCTGTTCGGGCGGCACGCATGAGCGCCCACGCAGGAGGCTACAGCGCGGATCCCCGCATCCGCTGGATCGAGTCCCTGCCGTGGATCGTCGCCATCGCGGCATTCTTCCTGCTGCCCGAGTATCTTTCACTCGGGGCGCGCATCCTGATCTACATCCTCTACGCCCTTTCGCTCGATCTGATCGTCGGCTACGCGGGAATCATCACGCTCGGCCAGAGCGCCTATTTCGGTCTGGGCGCCTACGTCGCGGGGATTCTCGCCGCCAAGGCGGGAATCAGCGATCCGATGCTGCAGCTCGCCGCGGCGGCGGCCGGCGGCGCCTTGCTCGGGATCAGCACCGGCGCCATCATTCTCCGGACAAGGGCCCTGACGCTCCTCATGCTCACGCTCGCGATCACTTCCGTTCTTCTTGAGATCGCCAACAAGGCCACCGCCCTCACCGGCGGCGCGGACGGCCTGTCCGGCGTCGTCGTCGCGCCGGTTCTCGGCCTGTTCAGGTTCGATATCTTCGGCAAGACCGCTTATCTCTATTGCCTCTTCGTGCTGTTCCTCGGGTGGTGGCTGGTGAGGAAGATGATTTATTCGCCGTTCGGGACCTCGCTCACCGGAGTGCGCGAAAACAGCCTGCGCATGCACGCGATCGGCGCGCCGGTCTATTGGCGCCTGGTCCTGGTCTACACGCTCTCGGCCACGATCGCCGGCGTCGCCGGGGGCCTGATCACCCAGACCAATCAGTTCGTCGGGCTGAACGTGCTCTCCTTCGAATCCGCCGGCGAGCTGCTGGTCATGCTGATCCTCGGCGGTGTCGGGCGCATCTACGGCGCGTTCGTCGGGCCGGTCGTGTATCTGATCGCGCAAGATTTGCTCGCCAAGCAGTTCCCGGAGTACTGGTACTTCGGCATCGGGACGATGCTCGTGCTCGTGGTGATGTTCGCCCGCGGCGGAATCCTCGGCATTCTCGATGGCATCCTCGTGAAGCTGCGGAGAAGACCGTGAACATCGCTCTCGAGACACGCGGTCTGTGCAAGAGCTTCGGCGCGCTCACCGTGGCGGACAACATCGATTTCCGGCTGGAGAGCGGCGCGCGCCACGCCCTGATCGGTCCGAACGGCGCCGGGAAAACCACCTTCGTCAACATGCTCACCGGCGTGCTGTCCCCCTCCTCGGGCCGGATCGTGCTCGGCGGGGAGGACATCACTGCGACGGGACAGGCAAAACGCGTGAAGCTCGGCCTGGGACGGACTTTCCAGATCAACGCCCTCTTCCGCCGCCTTGCCGTGCTCGACAATGTGGCGCTGGCGGTGGCCGAGCGCCGCGGCGTTGCGCCGCGGATGCTGCGGGCGGCGAGCATGCATGAGGATGTGCGTGCCGAGAGCATGGAGCTGCTCGCCACGCTCGGGCTCGCCGAGGACGCAAACCAGCGTATCCTCGACCTGCCCTACGGCAAACAGCGCCTGGTCGAGATCGCCATCGCGCTCGGGTTGAAGCCTCGCGTTCTGCTCCTCGACGAGCCGGCGGCAGGCGTGCCATCGCTCGAGTCGTATCGCATCCTGCAGGTGCTCGACAATCTACCCAAACACATTGCCATCCTGATCATCGAGCACGACATGGATCTCGTTTTCCGCTTCGCGCAGCGCATCACCGTTCTGGTGCAGGGCGAGGTGCTGGTCGAGGGGCCGCCTGAGGAGATCGCAAAGGACCGGCGGGTGCATCAGGTTTATCTCGGCGAACAGCATCATGGCTGAGCTCAGCCTGCGCGACGTGCGCGCCGGTTACGGCGAAACCGTGGTTCTCGAAGACATCGCGTTCGAGCTGCCGGAGCGCGGCGCCCTTGCGGTATTGGGTCGGAACGGCGTCGGCAAGACTACGCTCCTCGCGACCATCATGGGCCACACGACTTTTCACGCGGGAAGCATCGAATACCAAGGCAAGCCGATCGCGGGGCTGCCCGTCTACGAACGCTGCCGGCTGGGCGTGGGCCTCGTACCGCAGACGCGCGACATCTTCCCTTCCCTCTCGGTCGAGGAGAACCTCACCGTCGCCACGCGTCCCGGCCGCTGGACGCTGGCACGCGTCTACGATCTCTTTCCGAAGCTCGCCGAGCGGCGCGGGCACTGGGGCAACCAGATCTCCGGCGGCGAACAGCAGATGCTCGCGATCGGGCGAGCGCTGATGGGCAATCCGACCTTGCTGCTCATGGACGAGCCGCTCGAAGGGCTCGCGCCCATCATCGTCGAGGTCCTGCTCCAGGCCTTGCAGCGCCTGATCAACGAGGACTCGCTTGCGGTCGTGCTGGTCGAGCAGCACGCGAGGGTTGCACTCGGAGTCACGCAAAGCGTGCTCGTGCTCAACCGCGGCCGCATCGCCTACAGCGGTCCGAGCGCGGATCTGCTTGCCGATCCGCAGCGCCTGACCACCCTGGTGGTCGCCTGAACTCGGCCGCGCCATGCTGGGCGTCCTGCTCTCCGCGCTTTTACTGCTCGCAGTGACCTACTCCCAACCCTCTGACGCCCAGGATCAGCGCGCAGCGGCCCGCGCGCGAATGGTCGCGGAAATAGCCGCGATGGCGCGTGAAACCGGCGCTGAAACCGGGCGACCGAGATTCAGCGATGCGGTGATGGCGGCCATGGGGAAAGTCCCGCGCCACCGCTTCGTCCCCGCCTTGCACGACAATCTCGCCTACGAGAATCGCCCGCTGCCGATCGGCGAGGGCCAGACGATCTCGCAGCCCTACATCGTGGCGCTGATGACCGACTTGCTCGATCCCAAGCCGACGGATACCGTGCTCGAGGTCGGAACGGGCTCGGGTTACCAGGCGGCAGTGCTCGCCGAGCTGGTGGCGAAGGTCTACACGATCGAGATCGTCGAGGCCCTCGGACTCCGCGCCAGGCAGATTCTCGGCGAGCTCGGGTACCGCAACGTCGAGGTGCGCGTCGGCGACGGCTACGGCGGCTGGCCCGCCGCCGCGCCCTTCGACGCCATCATCGTCACAGCGGCGCCCGCGGCGGTACCGCAGCCGCTGATCGACCAGCTCAAGCCCGGGGGACGAATGGTGATCCCGGTGGGCGCACCATCGGACGTGCAGCATCTCCTGCTCGTGGAAAAACAATCCGACGGCCGCACGACGACGAGGCGCACCCTGCCGGTGAGGTTCGTGCCTCTCACCCGGGATCGGGGGACGAAACAGTAGCGCCGCGCTCATGGCAAAATAGCGGCCATGAGAGACTATTGGCTGAGCAAGCTCTTCTTCGATCTTCAGAGCTCCCCGGTGCTCGGCGACGAGTACCGCGCCAACCGGAAGAAGATTCTCGACCGCTATCCGCTGAAGCCCGAAGTGCGGACCGCGGTCGAGCGCGACGACGTAGCCTTCCTCGCGTCGCGTGTCAACCCTTACCTGCTCCGGTTCTATTTCGTGGTCGCCGGAATGTCCGAAGCGGATTTCCTGAAAAAAGTGAGAACCGCCGGGGCCGACGCTGCGGCGAGGTCGAGCCATGGCTAAGCTGGCCGGGGTATTCGCCTCGAGCCACGCCCCGCTCATCATCCGCGGCTGGAAAGACGTCAAACCGGCGAATCAGCGGGAACTCACGAGCTCGCTGACCGAGCTTGGCAGACGCATCAAGGCCGCCAAGCCCGACGTGCTGATCGAGATCGCCCCCGACCACTGGGTGAATTTCTTCATCAACAACCTTCCGAGCATCTGCGTCGGCATGGGCGAGGAGCACGAAGGCCCCGCCGAGCCGTGGATGAAGGACTGTCCCTTCAAGAAGATCGCCGGACATCCGAAGCTCGCGAATCACATCCTGCAAACCGCGCTCGAGCGCGACTTCGAGCCCTCGGTGTCGCACCACCTGACGCTGGACCACGGTTTCTGTATTCCGCTGTGGAGGGGCGGGCTCGACCCGCTGCCGCCCATCGTCCCCATCATCATCAACGATCTGGAGCCGCCGTATCCGAGCGTGCGGCGCTGCCTCCAATGGGGAACGATGCTCGCCGAAGCCGTGCGCACCTACCCCGAAGAGATCCGCGTGGCGCTCCTCGCCACCGGGGGCTTGAGCCACTCGATCGGCGAGCCCACGATGGGCGAAATCGACGAGCCGTTCGACCGGGAATGCATCCGCCATTTCGAGAAGGGCGACGAGCGCCCTTTGATCGACTTCCTGAACGAGCGCCTGCCCACCATCGGTAACGGCGCGGCCGAGATCCGCAATTGGGTCGCGGCACACGGTGCCGCAGGCAAGCGTGGCTTCGAGCTGATCGGCTACTGCAACTGTCCCGAGGTATACGTCGGCTGCGGCTTCGCTTCGTGGGACGTCGCTGCGCGCGCGTAGGCCATTTTGCTGCTGCAAACTACCATCGCCGGCAGTCTTCCCAAGCCCGGCTGGCTCGCCGAGCCGAAAAAGCTCTGGGCGCCGTGGCTCCTCGAAGGGGATCTCCTCGAGGAAGGCAAGCGCGATGCCATGCGCCTCCTGCTCGCCGACCAGGAGGCCGCAGGCATCGATATCGTCACAGACGGCGAGCAGACGCGCAGGCACTTCGTTACGACGTTCATCGAGAGCTTGAAGGGCGTCGATTTCGAGCATAAGCGCACCGTGCGCATCCGCAATCGCTACGACGCGGACGTGCCGGTGGTGGTGGGACCCGTGGGGCGCGGCAAACCGGTGTTCGTCGAGGACCTTCGCTTCCTCCGAGGGCAGACGAAGCGCCCGATCAAGCTCTCCCTCCCTGGTCCGATGACGATGGTGGACACGCTCTACGACGACTACTACCGCAACCGCGAGAAGCTCGCACGCGAATTCGCAGCGATCCTCAACCAGGAGGCGAGCGAGCTCGAGCGGGCGGGCGCCGACGTGATCCAATTCGACGAGCCGGCCTTCAACGTCTACATGGACGAAGTCGCCGCCTGGGGCGTAGCAGCGCTGGAAGCGGCCGCGGCGGGCCTCAAATGCAAGACCGCGGTGCACATCTGCTATGGCTATGGAATCAAGGCGAACATCGACTGGAAGAAGACCCTCGGTTCCGAGTGGCGGCAATACGAGTCCACCTTTCCTCTGCTCGCCCGATCGAAGATCGCCCAAGTCTCGCTCGAGTGCGCGAATTCGCACGTTCCTCTCGAGTTGCTCGCGCTTCTCAAGGGCAAGGATGTCCTGGTCGGCGCCATCGATGTCGCGAACGACACCGTCGAGAAGCCCGAGCAAGTCGCGGCGACGATCCGCTCGGCAATGAGATTCGTGCCGCCGGAGAAGCTCTATCCTTGCACCAACTGCGGCATGGTGCCGCTCGCGCGCGAGGTCGCGCTCGGCAAGCTTAAGGCCCTCGCCTCGGGGGCCGCGCTCGTGCGCCGGGAGATCGGCTGACCGACGTGCCGCGCTCAAAAGCCGCAAAGCATCGCGCTAAACCCCGTTCGCGCAAACGCGTCTCCGGACACGTGCGGACGCCGCATAAATCAACGTACGTGCTCGTGCACGGCGCCTGGCACGGCGGCTGGTGCTGGAAGAAGGTGGTACCGGCCCTGCGGGCGGCCGGACACGAGGTCTACACCCCCACTCTGACCGGCCTCGGCGAGCGCGCGCACCTTGCAAACCCGGCGATCGATCTCGCCACGCACATCGCCGACATCGTCAATCTCCTCGAAGCCGAAGAGCTGGCCAAGGTCGTTCTGGTCGGGCACAGCTATGGCGGAATGGTCGTCACCGGCGTCGCCGACCGAGCGGCCCCGCGACTGCGCCGCGTGGTGTACCTGGATGCTTTCCTGCCCGAGAACGGAAGATGCCTGCTCGACTACCTGCATCCGGATCGCCGCACGCTGATCAATCAAGGCCAAATAGGCGGATTCGTCGATCCGCTGCCGCTGGCGATTTTCGGGGTGACCGAGCCTCGGGACGTCGCCTGGGTTACGCGCCACGAGATGCGACAGTCGTACCGCACCTTCGCCCAGCCCATGCATTTCACCGGGAACGGCGGCGCGAGCCTGAAGCGCACTTACGTTCACTGTACCAACCCGCCCACCGGCTCGTTCGACCAGTTTGCCGCGCGCGTGCGCGACGATCCGGCGTGGAAGTACTACGAGCTGAAGACCGGCCACGACTGCATGATCACCGATCCGAAAAGCATCATCCGCATCCTGCTGGAGAACGCCTGAGCGGGCTAGGCGCGGCCCTTGGCGTGCAAGATCGCGTGCCAGACGCGATCCGGCGTATAGGGAAAATCCAGGTGATGGATACCGAGCGGCCGCAGCGCGTCGATCACCGCGTTCGCGACGGTCGGTACGGCGCCGGTCGTGCCCGCTTCGCCCGCGCCTTTTACGCCGAGCGGATTGCCGGGCGACGGGATCGAACGGTCGTAGAGCCGGATCTCGGGCATGCCGTCGGCGCGCGGCATTTCGTAATCCATGAACGTGCCGTTGAGAAGTTGGCCCGAGGCCGGGTCGTAGATCGCATGCTCGCTCATGACTTGCCCGATGCCCTGCGCGATGCCGCCGTGCAACTGGCCGTCGAGCAAGACGTGATTGATGATCCGGCCGCAATCGTCCACCGCGGTGTAGCGCAGGATTTCCACGACGCCCGTCTCGGGGTCGATCTCGACCTCGGCCACGTGTGCGCCACTGGGAAAGGAGCGCGGCAGCGGGATCTCGCCGCCCGAGTCGAGGGCGCTCCCGTATTTCTTCGCGAGGTCCTCCATTCCGATCGAGACGTCGGTGCCTTTCACGCGGTAGCGGCCCTTCGTGAATTCCAGATCGTTCGGCGCGACTTCCAGGTCCTTTGCGGCGAGCGCGGTGCCTTTGCGAACCACCTCGCGCGCCGCCACCAGGAGCGCTCCGCCGTGCGCCATCATCGAGCGCGAGCCGATCGTGCCCTCGCCAACGAGGCGCGGCCCGTCCGGGTCGCTTGCCCGCAGCGTGATCTTTTCCGGATCCATGCCGAGCGCTTCGCCCACGACCTCCGGGTACACCGTCTCGTGGCCCTGTCCGGACGGGCCGGCCAGGACATATAGAAGCGCATTGCCGGATTCGCCGAACTTGATCATCGCCTCTTCCTTCGGCGCCCCGCCCGCCCCCGCAGGCTCGATAAATACCCCGCAGCCGATCCCGCGCAGCTTTCCTCGTTTCTTCGACTGCGCGCGGCGCGCGTCGAAGGTTTTCCATTCGGCCTGTTTCACCGCTTCGTCCACCAGACCGTGCGGATCGCCGCTGTCGTATACCGAATGGGGGTGCGGCGTCTGATACGGGAATGCCTCCTTCGGGATCAGGTTGCGCCGGCGCAGCTCCAGGCGGTCGATCTTCATCTCGCGGGCGGCCTCCTCCACTAGCCGCTCGGCGAGATAGCAGACGTTGGGCCGGCCGGCGCCGCGGTAAGCGGTGGTGGGTGTCGTGTTGGTTAGGCCGAGCCGGTGGCGGCCGTACATGACCGGGATGCGATAAAGATTGATCGCGTGAAGGCCGGGAGGCAGCGTGTTGATGAGCGGGCCCGGAGTGGAAAGGTAGGCACCCGTATTCACGATCCAGTTGATGCGGATCGCGAGGAAACGCCCTTCCTTGTCGAGCGCGAGCTCGCCGATCAGCTTTGCCGCGCGCCCGTGATAGTCGGACACGAAGGTTTCCGAGCGCGACGAGGTCCACTTGACGGGTTTCCCGATCGCCTTCGCCGCTAGCATCGCCACGCAATACTCTGCATACGCGTCCGAGCGAATGCCGAAGCCTCCGCCCACGTCGTGAGCATGCACCCTGATCTTCTCCGGCGGGATGCCGGTGATGCCGCTCGCGCTCCCGACCATGAGCGAGAGACCCTGCGAACTGACGTACAGGTCGTATTTGTCCGCCGCGGCGTCGTACGCGGCGAGACAGGCCTTGGGCTCCATCGGATTTCCGACCATGCGCTTGCTGTCCAGGGTGATGCGCGTGACGTGCGCGGCCCGGGCAAAGGCCGAGTGGGTATTCGCCTCGTCGCCGTACTCGTAGTCGAAGCAGAGGTTGCCGGGGATTTCAGGGTAGAGCTGCTCGGCCCCCGGCGCCAGCGCGGCCTCCGCGTCGACCACCGCGGGCAGATCGCGGTACCCGACCTCGATTTTCTCGACGGCATCCTGTGCGGCGAGCGCCGTCTTCGCCACTACGAGCGCGACTTCCTGGCCGACAAAGCGTACGCGTCCGTTGGCGAGTCCATCGCGGTGCGGGACCTTGATGGTCGTGCCGCCACGGCCCGGGTAGCGCGCGAGTTGCGGTGTGGATTTGAAGCCGGCCTTGGCCGTATCGGCGCCCGTGAACACCGCGACCACGCCCGAGGACGCCAGCGCCGCCGCTGTGTTGACCGAGACGATTTCCGCATGCGCCCGGTCGGAGCGCAGGAACGAGCCGTAGAGCTGGCCGGGAAGATTCCAGTCGGACGTGTACCTGCCCTGCCCCGTGACCAGCCTCAGATCCTCGCGCCGGCCCTTGAAACCCGCACCCATGCCTCTGCCTCCGGACTGACTCAAAAATGCACCCAAAGCCGCGGGGCAATGACCCGCGACGGATCGATCTCAGAAATTCAAAACTGGATTGTCAAGCGACTTGGGCCGGCGAACTACGCGCGCCGCTCGGCGTGCACTGCGTCACCCGGTTTCGCCCGGCTGCCTTGGCCTTGTAGAGGGCCACATCAGCGGCACGCAGCAAGGCCTGTCCGGTATCGCCGTAGGAGGGAAAGCTGGCAAGTCCTATCGAGACGGTCAGCTTGAGCGTTCCGTCCCCTGCTGGTATCTGCGCCCGCTCGATGGCCCGGCGCACGGCTTCCGCACGCGTGCGCAATGCCGTTTTTCCCGTTCCGGGAAGGATAATGATGAATTCCTCCCCGCCGGCCCGACAAGCGATATCTTCCTCGCGCACGCAGGATGCCAATTCCTCCGCGATCCCCCTCAGGGCACGGTCGCCGACTTCGTGGCCCAGCGTGTCGTTGACCCGCTTGAAATGATCCACGTCGATCGCCATGACGCCGACCGTTCCTCCGAGACGACGCGCGCGCAGGACTTCGCGGTGCAGGCTTTCCTCGAGCTGGCGGCGATTGTACAAGCCGGTAAGCGGATCGCGCATCGCCTGCAAATTCAAGTCCAGCTGGCACATCACCTGCCGTCCGAGGATGCGCAGTATGTCGAGCTGCTTCGGCTGCAGCTCCCGGGGAACGAAATCGACCACGCACAGCGTCCCCAGCCTGTAATCCTGCGGTGTGATCAGGGGTGCCCCCGCGTAGAAGCGCACGCGCGGCGAATCGACCACCAGGGGATGCTTTGCAAAGCGCGGATCCTCGTTCGCGTCGGGGACGACGAACAGGTCGCGCTGGCGAATGGCATGGCCGCAGAAAAAATCCGGGTAAGGTACCTCGCGGAGGTCGATACCGTGTGCCGATTTGAAAAACAGACGGTTCGTATCCACCAGGCTCACCAGGGATACCGGTGTTTCGCAGATGGTCGACGCGAGGCAAGTCAGGTCGTCGAAGCGGGCTTCGCGCCCGGTTTCGAGCACGCAATAGCTGCGCAGGGCCGAAAGACGTGCGCTCTCCTCCGCGCCGGAAGAAAGACGACGCGGGTGGACCGCGGCGCCTGGGCGTTCGACCGTCATGTGAAAATCTTGTGATCTCCCCGGGAACGTAACTTACTACGAGCGAGGCGGTCAGTAAAGGAGCGCGGCGCTCACGAAATCGGAGGTTTCCTTGTTGAATCTTGCTCGCGAGACGGATCGTTTTTCCCGTCGAGTGAATGTTCTTCCTGAGGCCTTACTGATAACTCATTGCACCTTAATGCACTTTCGAAAATGCCTCATCGCGCGCTGCCCCACACCTCGGTCGCCACCTCGACCACTCGCTCCAGTTTGCGCCGCTGCACCTCCTCCGAGATCGGGTTCCCGCGATATGTGCTCGCGAAGCCGCACTGCGGGCTGAGGCACAGATTCTCCAGCGGCACGAATTTTGCCGCTGCTTCGATGCGCCGTTTGAGTGCATCTTTGGATTCGAGCGCCGGCAATTTGGTGCTGACCAGCCCGAGCACGATTCTCTTGCGCGAATGCCTCGGGAAAAAACGCAGCGGCGCGAAGTCGCCCGAGCGTTCATCGTCGTATTCGAGAAAGTACGCATCCACGTCGACCTGGTTGAGCAGCACCTCGGCTACGGGCTCGTAGCCGCCCTCGGCCGCCCACTGGCCCGCGGAATTGCCCCGGCACAGATGGATGCAGGCCACCATCCCGGCGGGCCGGCCTGTGATCACCGAATTGATCAGGTTTGCGAAGCGCTCGGGCATTTCATCCGGCTCGTACCCGTCCCGGCGGAAAGCATCGGCGAGCTTCGGGTCGCAGAGAAAAGCAAAGTTCGTGTCGTCGAGCTGCACGTAACGGCAACCGGCTTCGCCGAGCTGCCTGAGCTCTTCCCGGTAGACCTCCGCGATGTCGGCGTAGAACTCCTGGAGGTCCGGGTACGCCTCGTAGCTCACTGCCGCGCGGCCGCCGCGCAGCAGCATGGTGGGCGACGGCATCGTCTGCTTGGCGGTGCGCGTCGTGTTCGCTTTCACGAACCTGAAGTTTTCGACCTCGATCGGCTGCGCGTGGCGCAGCTTGCCGACGATCGTGAACGCGCGCGGTGCAAAGCGCTTCCCGGTGACCGTTCGCTTCTCGTCCAGGCCGCTCTCCGCATCCTTGACGTCGAGGCGCGCGGCGGCCCTCGCTCCGTCGAGCTTCTCTATGAAATCGGCGTGAAACGAGCTGCGCCGGTACTCGCCGTCGGTGATCGCGTGGAGCCCCACGGATTCCTGAAACCGGATGACGTCGCGGATGCAGCGGTCCTGCAGCTCGCGAAGGGCCGCGGCGCCGACCTGCCCCTGCAGGGCCTTTTCGTGAGCCGCGCGCAGCTCCGGCACGCGCAGCAGGCTCCCGACCTGGTCGGCGCGGAAAGGCGGCTCGGCGCTCTGGATCATTCAACTCGCCCTCGCATCAACCCCATCTGGCGAAGGGCGAAGGCGAGCCCGATTCCCGTTCCGGCCGGCGTGCGATATGAGGGCGTGTAGGAAATCCAGCTCAAGGCGAGGTCGGTGGCGGCGCTCGCTACGACGATCCAGTTGCGTATCTCCGAGCTCCCCGCCTTCAGCCGGCGAGGATCGAGGCCGGCGAGGAAATCCAGGTCCCTCCTCCGCAATGCCTCGATGATCGCACGGTCCAGATCCTCCTCGACGACGAAATGGCTGAGGCCCCCGGAGGCAAGCAAGCCGACCTTTAGGTCCTCAGGATAGCCCTCGATCAGCTCCTTCAGCGATTTGCCGAGCCGTACGCAGCGTTTCGGCAGCGGGGGGTTGGGCGGATTGTAGGTGTTGAGGAAAATCGGAACGACGGGCAGCATCCGCGTGCCGTTGCCCTTGAGGTACGATCGGTGCACGAAGGAATAGGCGTGGCCCTCGTGCTGCTCGCCGGCCAGGCCCGCAACCGCCGCAACGTCGAACTCGCGCTCGATCAGTCCCTCGATGAGCGCGAGCGCAAGAGGCCGGTGGCAGGGATAGTCGATGTCTCCTTCCTCTTCGAAGCGGCGCATCTGCGCGCGGTTGTACCACTCTTCGGGCCAGCTGAAGCGCTTGGCGTTGGCCCGGCCGGCATTGCGGATGCTCTCGCCGTAATAGATGCCGATCGACGGCATGTGCAGGTCCTGGAAAAGCTCGTGCTGATCGTCGCCGACGATGATCAGAACGTCGAGCTTCGCCGAGGCGATCGCGGACTTGAGGTGCTTCATCGCGTCCTGCACCTCGTTGAAACGTCCCGTGATCGCCTCGTCGGTGATCAGCTGCGCAATGTGAGAGGGCGCGCCGGCAAGGACGTCTGCATAGGAGCGCGGCTTGCCTTCGCGATCGTAATACTTCATGCGAAGGTCGCTTTGGCGAAATCCGCTGAGCCAGTCCTGCAGCTCGGCCGCCAGCATGACGCTGTGGGAGGAACCGAACGCTGCGGCGACGCGCGCCATGTTCAGTCCACCTTGGCACCGGACTGCTTCACGACGCGCGTCCATCGCCGCCGTTCCTGGGCCGCCCACGCGCCGAATTCCTCCGGCGGGCCGCTCTGGGGCACGAGGCCGAAGGCCTTCATCCTGCCTTGAGTCTCCGGGCGCTCGATCAGCTCGTTGAGCTTCGAATTGAGCAGCGCGACGATTTCCCTGGAGATTCCCGCGGGAGCGACTATTCCCGTCCCGGAGGTCGATGTCACGCCGGGATAGCCGCTCTCGGCGAGCGTCGGGATGTCGGGCAGGTCCGCGTCGCGGCTCGTGCCGGTGATAGCCAGGGCGCGCACCTCGCCGCTCTTGACCCGGGTGCGCACCAGGTCGAAAAGGACGTCGGCTTGTCCCGCGATCACTGCCGTGAGCGCCGGCGCTCCGCCCGCATAAGGGACGTTGAGCGCCTGGATCCCGGTTTCCATCTTGAATAATTCATAGGTAAGGTGCGGCAGCGTCCCGACGCCGGCGGTGGCGAAGTTGAGCTTGCCCGGATTGCTTTTCGCCCAGGCGACGAGTTCCTGCACGGACCGATAGGGGACCTTCGAATTCGCCACGAGCAGCTGCGGCGAATTGGAAACGAAACCGATCGGCGCGAACGCGGTGGCGGGGTCGTAGGGCATGTTCGTTCCCTGCAGAGCGGGATTGACGGCGAGCACGCTGGTATTCGCGTAGAGCAGCGTATAGCCGTTGGGCTCGGAACGCGCGACGAACTCGCCCGCCACCAGCCCGCCCGCGCCCACCCGATTCTCGACCACGAAGCGCTGGCTGAAGAGCTCCGACAATCCGTCGGCGATGAGTCGGCCCGGGACGTCGGTGGGTCCGCCTGCGGGCGCCGGGACGATGAGGCGGACGGGACGTTGCGGATAAGACTGGGCGGTAGCGTCGAGCGCAGCCCAGAAGAGCATGGAGATCGCCGCGAGCGCCGCGACTAGGGAGCGCCAATTGATCATGCCGCATATGATAGCCTGTAGCTCCGCCATTCCCGCGAACCAGATTCATGAAAATCCGTTTCGCAGCGCTTGCGCTTGCGGTCGTCGCGTCCGGCGCGGCGCAGGCGCAGGACTATCCGGCGAAGCCCGTGCGCCTCGTGGTTCCCTACGCCGCCGGCGGCAATGCCGACATCTTCGGCCGGACGCTCGCCCAGAAGCTCGGCGGCGCGCTGAAGCAGCCGTTCGTCGTCGAGAACCGGGCCGGCGCGAACGGCGGCATCGGCGCGGACTTCGTCGCCAAGTCGGCGCCCGACGGCTACACGCTGCTCGTGACCGCCAACGGCCCCATCGTCGTCAACCCCGTGCTCTATGCCAAGGTCCTACGATCCGGTCAGGGATTTCGCGCCCGTCGCCCAATGCACCGTGTACCAGTACGTGCTGGTGACGCTGGCTGGCTCGCCCATCAAGAGCATCGCCGATCTGGTCGACGCCGCGCGCGCACGACCCGGGGCCGTCTCCTACGGTTCCACCGGGGTCGGCGGCGGCAACCATCTCGCCGGAGAGCTGTTCGCGCTCGCGACGGGCACCCAGCTCACGCACGTGCCTTACAAGGGCAGCGCGCCGGCGCTCGCTGACCTGCTCGGCGGCCAGCTCACTTTCATGTTCGACACGGTCATCACGTCGGTTCCGCACATCCGCGCCGGAAAGTTGCGCGCATTCGCAGTGTCGAGCGGCAGGCGCGCCTCGAGTCTCCCCGAAGTGGCGACGATGCAGGAGGCGGGCATCGGGAACTTCGACATCTCGCAGTGGCAGGGCGTGCTCGCCCCCGCCGGCACGCCCAAGGCGATCGTCGATCGCCTCAACGCGGAACTCGTCAAGGCGATGCGCTCAGCCGACGTGCGCGAGCGCATCGTCACGCAGGGCGGCAACGAAATCGTGACCGGAACGCCGGAAGACTTCGCTGCGCTGATCAAAAGCGATCTGCAGATGTACGCCAAGCTGATCAAAGACGCCAGGATTCCGCCGCAATGAAGATCCTCGTCCTGCCCGGCGACGGCATCGGGCCTGAGATCACCGCGGCCACGCTCACCGTACTCGACCGCGCCAATGCCCTGTTCAAGCTGGAGCTCCAGTGGCAGCATGAGGAAATCGGCCTCCCCGCCCTGAAGAAAGAAGGGACGACGCTCCCCGCCCGCGTGCTGGAGGCAGCGCGCTCCTCGGAGGGCGTGATTCTCGGCCCGCTTTCCACTTACGAGTACCCGCCGCGCGACAGGGGTGGCATCAACCCTTCGGCCGAATTTCGCACCAAGCTCGACCTCTACGCCAACATCCGTCCGGCAAAGTCGCGCCTGGGCGTTGGGCTCACCGGCAAACCCGTCGATCTGGTGATCTACCGCGAAAACACCGAAGGGTTTTACGCTGACCGGAACATGTACTCGGGCAGCGGCGAATTCATGCCTACCGAGGACATGGCGCTCGCGGTGCGCCGCGTCACCGCGAAGTGCTGCGAGCGCATCGCGCGCCGCGCTTTCGAGGCGGCGATGTCGCGCCGCAGGAAAGTCACGGCCATACACAAGGCCAATGTCTTCAGAATCTCGGACGGTTTGTACCTGCGCGAGGTGCGCAAGGTCGCGAAGGAATTCCCCGTCGTTCAACTCGAGGAGATCATCGTGGACGCGATGGCCGCCCTCCTCCTGCGCGACCCGATGCGCTTCGACGTGATCGTCGCCGAGAATATGTACGGCGACATCCTTTCGGACGAGGCGTCCGAGCTTTCGGGCGGCCTGGGCCTCGGCGGCTCGATCAACGCCGGGGATGAGTATTGCGTCGCGCAAGCGCAGCACGGGTCGGCCCCCGACATTGCCGGCAAGGACAGGGCGAATCCCACCTCGCTCATCCTTTCGGCCGCCATGCTGCTCGAATGGATGGCCGCTCGCCACCGCAAGAGCGCGCTCGCCGACGCGGCAAGGAGCATCGACGCCGCCGTCGACGCGACCCTGAAGAACCCCGCGACGCGCACCGCCGATCTCGGCGGGAACATCGGAACCCGGGAATTCGCAAAGGCAGTGACGGCGAAGTTCGGCTAGTCTCGAGTCGCCGCAGTGCTATCCTATGCTATCTCCCTGCATCGGAAGGAGTTGCCATGACACGGTTTATTTTCATCATCGCCGCAGCGGCGCTTGCCGGCTGCGGCATCGAGACCGCTAGCACCGCGGCCACGGCCGCCGCGCTCAAGAAGCAGGAACTCGAGCAAAGCAAGAAGACCCTGGAGCAGGCCCAGCAGAAGATCGGGCAGGCCATGGAGCAGGTGCAGCAGTCGCAGCAGTCGCGCGAGGCTGCGGAGAAATAGCGATCGACTCGAGGAGGGGGATCCCGATGCGTCAGGCACGCCGGATAATATTCGTGCTGGTCGCCGCGGCGGCGCTGATCCCGGCAGCCTACGCCCAGCAGAACCCTTACCGCGAGGACGGCTGGGCGAAACTCCCCGACGGACGGAAGTGGGGACAGACGAGTGCGATCGACATCGATCGCAGCAACAACATCTGGGTGTTCGAGCGGTGCGGCGCGAATTCCTGCATCGGCTCGAACGTGGCGCCGCTCGTCAAGCTCAGTCCGTCGGGTAGATTCCTCAGGAGTTTCGGCGCCGGGATGTTCGCGTTTCCCCACGGCATCCACATCGACAGGGCCGGGAACGTGTGGGTCACCGACGCGGATGGAAAGGACGGCAAAGGCCACCAGGTCGTGAAATTCAGCGCGGAGGGAAAGGTCCTGATGACGCTCGGCAAAGCCGGGGTCGCCGGGGACGGACCGGATACCTTCAACCGGCCGTCGGATGTCCTCACCGCTCCGAACGGCGATATTTTCGTCGCGGACGGACACGGCGGAGATTCCAACGCGCGCATCGTGAAGTTCTCGAAAGACGGAAAGTTCATCAAGACCTGGGGCAGGAAGGGAGCAGATCGCGGCGAGTTCGACACGCCTCATGCCCTCGCCATGGATTCCAAAGGACGCCTGTTCGTCGGCGACCGCGGCAACAGCCGCATCCAGATCTTCGACCAGGAAGGGAATTTCCTCGACGAGTGGAAGCAATTCGGCCGGCCGAGCGGGCTCTTCATCGATAGCAACGATACTTTGCACGTGGCCGATCACCAGTCCAACGCGAAGCTCAACCCCGGTTTCAAGCGTGGGATCCGGATCGGCAGCGCCAAGGACGGTGCGGTCAGTGCTTTCATCCCGGGCCTGGGCGCAGAACCGGAAACCCAGAGCGTGGGAGAAGGCGTGGCGGCCGATGCGACCGGCAACGTCTACTGGGCCGAAACGGCCGGAATGTCGGTGAGGAAATTCGTCAAGAAGTAGCCGATGGTTGTCAGGTTCAGGCCCTCCTAGTCCGAGCGCTAGCGCGCTCGCGCCCAGTCGACTGCGCGGCGCGCCTCGCGCGCTTTGACCGCAGCCTTCAACCGGATCCAGTCGGCGCCTTTCTCGGCTTGGTACAGCGCGGTGGCATCGAGGTGGGCCTTGGTCAGCGCGATCAGCTCGTCCGCGCGCGCCGCGTCGGTAAAGCCCGATGCGGCGTCGGGCAGAACGTGGGGCCGTGCGCGCGGCGAGGCCTTGGCGAGGACCGCTGGAAGATGCTCAAGCACGAACCGCCAGACAAGGTGGACCCGCCCGCTGTCGTCGCCGATGTGGGTGAGGTTGAAGACCGCATCGCTCGGCGGCAGCTCATCGGTCAGCATCAGCTCCATCAGCCGCCTCAGCAGCCTCGGGTCGCGCATCTGTCGCAACGCGGCTTGCGCCTCCCACTTGTCGGTCATGTCGATGGCGCTGCGCATGCGCTCGAGCAGGGCCTTGAAGGTCGCCTCGTCGGCGTAGCGGCCGGTGACGTTCAGCACCGCGGGCCGGATCGCCGGATCGATCGGCTTCCCCGCGCGCGCGGCAAAACGCGACTGCGCCTCCCGCACGACCGCCTCGTGCCCCGCCCTGCCGAGCGCCTCGATCAGCGACCTGCGCAACAGCGCCGCGTCGGCGGGTTCTCCCGGCCGTGCGTCCCAGCCGAGCTTCGCAAACGGCATCTCCAGAAGGCGCGCGACATAGCGATCGAAAACGGCCTGGTCCCCCGGAGAATCGATCAGCTCGCGCAGAAAGCGCAGGGCGCCCGTGACCTGGTCCCAGATCGTGCGGTCGGTCTCGGCACCGAGGTTCTCCACGAGCGCGAGATAGCGCGTCGCGTCGATGCGCCCCGCCTGCGCGAGCGCGAAGGTGTCCGAGAGGAGACGCAGGCGGTCCGAGGCCGCGAGCCCCTGCAAGGCGGGCACGAGCCGGCGAAAGTTTCCCTCGTCGTACTGGCTTCGGTAGTAGCCGGTGTCGCCGGCGTTCGCGAGCATCGCGCCGCAGCGTTCGAAACCCAGCTTCTGCGGCTCGCGCTCGAGGAGAACGGTGCGCCGCGCCCCTGCCCCGTCGGCGAGGATCACCGGCACATTCCAAGCAAGCGGCGCCGCTCCGGGGTCGTTGAGCGTGAAGCGCTCCTGGGCGAGCGTTACCGCCGCGGCGCCGTTTTCGCAGTTCTGCAGGACTTTCACGACCGGGTATCCGGGCTGCTCGGTCCAGCCCGCGACCAGTTTGCCGATGTCTTTCCCCGATGCTCCCGACAGGTGGTGCCAGAAGTCGGCTGTGGTCGTATTGGAAAAGCGATGCGCGCGCACGTAGCGCTGCACACCGGCGCGGAAAGCGTCTTCGCCGAGATAGCCCTCGAGCATGCGCAGGACCGCGGCTCCTTTGGCGTAGGTGATGGAATCGAAGACGTCCATCGCGCGCCTGTCGTTCTCGACCGGCGTCTGGATCGGATGGGTCGTTCTTCGCGCGTCCTCCGCGAGGGCGGTTTCTTTCCAGAGCGCATCGCGCAGCCGCATGCCCCAGAGTGGATTGAAGCGCTCCGTGGTCTTGCTCGCCATCCACGAGGCGAAGCCCTCGTTCAGCCACAAGTTGTCCCACCAGGCCATCGTGACGAGGTTGCCGAACCATTGGTGCGCGATCTCGTGCGCGATGATGCCGTAGGCCGCTTGCTGCTGGCGCAGCGAATCCTCGCCCGGGTCGTACAGGAAGCGGCCTTCGTTATAGGCGATCGCCCCCCAGTTTTCCATCGCTCCGGGTATGCCGCCCGGAAGGGCGAGCTGGTCCAGTTTGACCAGGGGGTAAGGTTCGCCGAAGTAATCGTTGTAATAGCGCAGGATCTGCTTGGTCGCTTCCATCGCGTAGCGCGCGCGCTCGCGCTTGCCCTTCACGGTATGGATGCCGAGCCGGATTCCATCGACGCTGTCTTCCAGGAGATCCATCTCTCCGACGAAGAGCGCCGCCAGATACGTCGACATCGGCACCGATCTGGCAAAGCTCACTTCCTTCTTGCCGTCGGGCCGGGGCTCGACCTTGGACTGCGGCATGTTCGAGACCGCCGTCAAGTGCGCGTCGATCACCGCGACGATCTCGAAGCTCGCGCGGAACACCGGCTCGTCCCATCCCGGAAAGAGCCGGCGCGCCTGCACCGGCTCCATCTGGGTGGCAAGCATGAGTTTCTCCACGAGCCGCCCTTGCTCGCGCTCCTTGTACGCTATCTGGTACAGGCCCTGGGGATGCTTCCCGATCTTCCCCGAGTAGTCGATGGCGAGCCGGTAGCTGCCGGGTGCAATCGGTGAGCTCGCAGGGGTAAGGGTGACCGTTTCGCGCTGCGGATCGAAGCGAGGCGTGAGGATTGTTTCGCCTTCCGTGATGGAACGCAGCCTCACCGACTTGAAGCTCAGCTCGGCCGCGTTGACGACGATCGCCGGCACGGATCGTGCGATTTCGATGTCTATGATCGCCTCGCCGTCGAAGCGGTCGTAGGTTGCCGCCGGAGCGATGCGCAGCGCGTAGTGCTTGGGCACTACCTCTTTGGGGAGCTTCCCCGGCGTCGTCGCAAATGAGAAACGCGGCTCGGCGCTTGCCGGGGCAAAGCAGAGCAGCAGCGCTGCCGCGAGGGCGAGCGAGTCGACCGCGGCTCGATACACCATTCGCAATGAGCGGGTCGCCGTCAGTTCGCGAGCGGATCGGGACGGAGCTGGAACTTCATCCCATCCTTGAGCGCAAGCAGCGCATCGTTGGCGTTGCCGGTCGCAATCGGCGTATCGCTGCCCAATCCGAAGGTGTTGTGCTGATCCACCCACGAGTAGTAACTTGCCTCGGCGCTGCCCGAGTCGGTCACGCCCTTGAGCTGCGGTCCGGGGAATGGATAGAGCGTCCAGCCCTCGGGGCAGTGCTTGCCCGTGGCGTTCGGGCCGTTGAGCGGTCCCTTGCACTTGCGTCGGTCGAAACTCGCGAAATGTCCGCTCGCGAGCGGCGCCCAGACGACGCCCTTGCGATCGATGTCCATGCCGCGCGGCGAATAGCCGGGGAACGGCGGCTCGAACACTTCGGTGAGCGCGGTCTCCGGCGGATTCGATCCCGGATTCAAGCGGATGATGTAGCCCGGGTATCCCAGCACCGAGCCCCAGAT
>WNFC01001779.1_pt1 | contig 28228 bp, 29 predicted proteins | sample 5400541 | NCBI WGS metagenome assembly WNFC01 (sample SAMN13153342, study PRJNA577476) | soil metagenome | isolation source: 120 cm saprolite under Douglas fir tree site 2 hole 2 replicate 1 | place: USA:California | collected 2015-04-18
CCCCACTCGGGCATGCCGGGGCCGCCCTTCGGCCCGGCCTGCTTGAGCACCAGCACGGAATTCTCGTCGATGGGCAGCGACGGGTCGTCGATGCGCCGCTCGAGATCGAGATGATCCTCGAACACCACCGCGCGGCCGCGATGAATCATCAGGTGCGGGGAGGCGGCCGACTGCTTCAGGACCGCCCCGCCCGGGCAGAGGTTGCCGGTGAGGATCACGGTGCCGCCCTCGGGCTGGAGCGGCAGCGCCAGCGGCCGGATGATGTCGGAGTCGTGGCAGGGCGCGTCCGCTACGTTCTCCCGCAGGGTCTTGCCGTTCACGGAGAGGGCGCCGCCGTCCAGCATCGGCAGCAGCTCGCGCAGCACCGCGGGCACGCCGCCCGCGTAGTAGAAGTCCTCCATCAGGTGCTTGCCCGACGGCCGCACGTTGGCCAGCAGCGGGGTCGTCCGCGAGAGCTCGTCGAAGCGCCGGAGCGGCAGCGGCACGCCGGCGCGCCCCGCGAGGGCCACCAGGTGCACGATCGCGTTGGTGGAGCCGCCCAGCGCCATGTCCGCGCGGATGGCATTGTCGAAGGCCGCGGCGGTGAGGATCTCGGAGGGCTTGGGCCCGCGCGCCAGCGCGATCTCCACCGCGCGGCGGCCGGACATCTCGGCCAGCACCAGGCGCCGCGAGTCCGGCGCGGGGATCGCCGCGTTGCCCGGCAGGGCCAGGCCCAGCGTCTCCGCCATCGCGGCCATCGTGGACGCGGTGCCCATGACCATGCAGTGCCCGGTGGAGCGCGAGAGGCAGGCCTCAACTTCCGCCATCACCTCGTCGGTGATCTCGCCGGCCCGGCGCTGCGCCCACATCTTGCGCGCGTCCGTGCCCGAGCCCAGCTCCTGGTTGCACCACATGCCCTTGAGCATCGGCCCGCCCGTCACCATGATGGCGGGCACGTCCGCGGAGGCCGCGCCCATGAGCATGGCCGGCGTGGTCTTGTCGCAGGCGGCGAGCAGCACGACCGCGTCGAGGGGATAGGCGCGGATGCACTCCTCCACGTCCATCGCCATCAGGTTGCGGAAGAGCATGGTGGTGGGCTTCATCAGGATCTCGCCGAGCGAGATCACCGGGAACTCGAGCGGGAAGCCGCCCGAGCTCCACACCCCGCGCTTGACCGCCTCCGCCACCTGGCGCAGGTGGGCATTGCAGTTGTTCAGCTCCGACCACGAGTTGCAGATGCCGATCACCGGCCGGCCGTCGAAGACCGCGTCGCTGAAGCCCTCGGCCTTGAGGTACGCGCGGTGCATGAAGCCATCGAGGTTCTTGGGGGCGAACCAGTTGCGGCTGCGGAGCGTCGGCGGAGTCGTCGGGGTCGTCATGGCGTCCCACATTCTGCCCTGTTTGCTAGACTTCCGCCATGAGGGCGGCGCGGCTGGCGGGGCTCGTGGCGACGGCGGCGCTGGCGGCCGCCTGCTCGACGCTGACCCCGGCCCAGGACCGGAGCCTCGACGAGGTGCGCGCCTTCGCGGACGAGACCACCCGCCGCTACGGCCTGCCGCCCATCCATGTGCTGGTGAGCCACAACCCGGACAGCCCGGTCGGGTCCTACCGACGCGGCTTCTTCGCGGTGAACCGGCTGGTGCTGGGCTCGGAGTTCCGCGACGCCATCGTGGCCCACGAGCTGGCCCACTACGTGCTGGGCCACGACGCATCCCTGGCCGGCGTCACCAGCGCTGCCCGCCGGCGCGAGGTCGAGCAGCGTGAGCTGGACGCCAACGCCAAGTCGGTGGAGATCCTGGCCTGGGTGCGCCAGGTGCCGGAGGACCAGGCCCTGCGCATGGTCTACAGCTACCTGCTCAACGTCCACCGCCGCCTGCAGCGCTCCCCCGGCGAGGACCTGCTCGGCCACCGCCCCCCGTGCGACGAGATCGCCGACCTGCTCCGCCGCTATCCCCAGCAGCTCGTCTGGACGGCCCGCCTGGAGTGCGCCCCGGCCCGGCCGAGCGTGGGCGGATAGACAGGCCGCGGCCCGCGTGGTACAAAGACACGGTTATCTTTGGGCTCGTGGTGCAGCCTGGTTAGCACACTGGACTGTCAATCCAGAGGTCGCGGGTTCAAATCCCGTCGAGCCCGCCAATCAATCAAGAGGTTAGAAGGGGGCGGCGCCCTGTCGCCCCCTTCACTTTGCCCAGGACTTTGCCCAGCACGGGATGGTGACGTGGAGATTCTCGGCCCGATTCCCTTCGAGGACGTCCTCTTGGCGTGGGCGCTCCACGAGCACCACGGCAAGCACTGCCACCTGGCTGCGCAGCGCGCCGCCCTGCGTCCTGAGCAGTTTCCGAGGTTGCTTTCCGTATCCTCACTCAGCATCGACGGGGCGTGATCCAGCCCATGGTGGAGACGGGCATCAAGGAATGCGTCCGCGTCACGGTGACTCCGGAGGACACGCCCTTGATCCGGGTGATGGGCGCAGACCCAGTGGAGAACTGGAGTAAGTGAGGGTTTTCAGCGCTTCCTAGAGTGGCGCTCCCGACGTGAAGGAAGACGCTAGGGGCTCGTCGACCTGTCGCCGCCGCTTGCGGGTCGGGATGCGTTGACGCACGACGAGCGCCGGGTTCTCTCGGCGCTCGTCGTGCGAGACCGACTCCCGAAACGCTAGCTGCGCTTGGCGAGTCTGCGGCCGACCAGGCCGAGTCCGGTGAGGGCAGTGCCAAAGAGAATGAGGCTCGCCGGCTCCGGAACAGGATCCAGGCGGAAGTAGCCCGCCCCGGAGCCATCGTTGAGGATTTGGACCATCGTGAGGGAGTGAGCGCCCGGCCCCAGTTCGAAGGTCCCGTGGCTGAACCGGAGGTCAGCGAGGCAGAGAACCGGGTCGCTGCCGCAGACGTCACCCGGATTGTTCGAGGGCGCCGACGTTAGCCCGAGGACGACCGTGTCAAGTACGACAAATTGGTCGATCGCCTGGAAGGCGTCCGTCACCGTCAGGATCGTCGGGCTGGCGCTCGCGAAGGTCCATGGCGGGGCCCCCACAAAGGAAGCGTTGCCACCGCTGCTCGGGACGCACGCCAAACCCGCCGGATCAGCAGGCTGACAGCCTGTCGCCAAGGCGATTCCCGTCCAGCCGAACTCCCACCACGTGCTAAGGGCGACAGGGACAGCCTCGCTCGGGCCGGAAGCGCCGAGCATGACCAGCACGAACGTAATTCCCATCAGAAGGTGACCGAAAACTTGGCGCTGTGCTTTCATGAGCTCCTCCGGTTCGGCGCACCGCGCGGTGCGCCTTGCTGGGGAACGGCCTGTCGATGCAGGACTGCATATGCCGGACCGTCTCTCCTTGGGCGCATGGACCGCTTTCTCTCAAGCACTTGGGCGACCCCCGAGCGTGATGGCCTGACGAGGCCGTGCAGCGTCGGACAGAAGGGTTTCACAGTCAGGGAAACACTTTTCACATCTCGCCGCGAGGCGGGCGAGGGAGTTGCCGCCGAGCTCCTAGCTCGGTCGGACCGCCGCCGAGTAGGTCGCCAGCTTCGCCCCGCCCTCGCGGAGCATGACCTCGTCGACGATCGCGTAGCGGCGGTAGATCGACTCCGTCCGGTGCCCCACCATTGCCATCGCCGTGGACCGCGGGACGCCGGCGCGCTCGAGGTTCCGGACGGCGGTACGTCGGAAGTCGTGCGGGATGCGGCCCGGCAAGCCCGCCGCGAGACAGGCCGCGCGCCAGGACTTCGTGAAGCCTTTGAGCGGGCGCCCGCGCTTGGTCCGGTGGAAGACCCACGGAACGATGGCTCCGATCTTCTTCTGGAGCGCGTCCGTCGTCGCCCGCTGGACCTCGAGCAGCGCCCGCAGCTCCGGGATCATCGGGAACGTCCGCCCGTCTCGGTTCTTCGTCGAGCCCACGTCTAACGTCACCACGCCCGCCCGAAAATCCACCTGTCGCCACTGGAGCGTAAGGATCTCGGCCTTGAGCCGCCAGCCCGTGAGGTAGGCGAACGTGGCCGCCGGCCGCCCGTAGTCGGGCAGGTGGGCGCGCACCGCTTCGAATTGGTCACGCTCGAAGAATCCGCGCCGCGCGTTGTTCTCCTTGAGCATCTCGATATACGGCATCCGCTGGAGCCGCTCGCCTTTGACCGCGAGCGAGAACATCCGCTTGAGCGCAGCGAGCTCCGCAACGCTCTCTCCAGCGGATCAGAGAAGAAAAGGGGACCTGTAACTATACGAGCTTACAAGTCCCCTCCGCCTACTCCACGTCCTGTCAATCCAGAGGTCAGTATTCGAGACGATGGCATAGCGCCGGTAGACAGCTTCCGTCTTGGGACCGCTGATCTTCATGGCGACGGACCGCGGGACGCCGGCTTGCTCCATGTTCCGCACCGCCGAGCGCCGCAGATCATGGAACAGGATGCCAGGGAGCCCGGCCGCCTTGCCTCCGCCCACGTCTTCCGGGGGTCCATGATCGGCTCCCCTGTGTGCGGTCCCTCCAGGTGGGGAACAGCCAGCCCACGATCCTAGTGAGATTCAACGATTCATCGAGTCGTGACGTGTTGAGCCGCGGCAGGATGAATCCGCCCACCTGGCTTGACGAGGGCAACCGGCCCCCTACAGCTTGTGCTCCCGGCCTCGCCAAGTGGGCTATGGTAATAATCGCTGTTCGAGCCGATTCGGTCCTCACCCGGGAGGAAAGTCTCGATGGCAATCAGTCGGAGGATGTTGGCCCTCATTCAGAAGATCGAAGCCGCTGACGCAGAGCATTTCGCCCGTCTCCGCAAGAGCGCGAAGCAAGACAAGGAAGCCAAGGCACTCGCCAAGACGAGGGCCGCCGCCCGCTCTGTTGAAGCGCGCTCGGCCGTCCAGAAGCGGAAAGCATCGTGACCCGTAGCTCCTTCGTTCAATTGTAGAGCCCGCCCGGCCGTTGCCCGTGTGCCCTTGCGGCCCGCGCTATCATTTGCCCGATGCCCGCGCCGACGAACGAACGCCAAGCCCTTGAGCGGGAGCGGGCCGAGTTGCCTGCTCACGTCGCCAACTACCAGCGGGAACTTGATGCCACGCCCCAGGAGAACAGGGAACGCCGAGAGCGGCTAGCGTGGCAGATTCAGCGGGTAGAGAAGCGGATGGCTGAGGTTCAGGAGCGGCTCGGCCGCACTGGCGGCTGATCGAAGGGGCCGCCTCTAGGCCCCAGCTCTGGACGGCGGCCGGCCGATGGCCACGCGGATCGCAGGGAGCAGACCGGTGTGGATCAGGTGCTTGTTCACGAAACCGTCAGCGCCACTCACGGAGGCGATGCGCCGATAGGTGTCCTCGGTGTAAGCGCTCATGAGGAGGATCTTCGTCTGCGGCCGATCCTGCTTGATGCGCCTCGTCAGCTCCAGCCCGTTGAGGCGAGGCATCATCAAGTCCGCGATTACGACGTCAGGGCGTTCGCGTAGCACCACCGCGAGGGCCTCCTCGCCGCTTGCAGCCTCGCCCACGATGGTTATCCTTTCGCCCCTCATTTCCAGGATAACGCGGACGAGCCAGAGGTAGTCAGGGTCGTCGTCCACTACGACCACGGTGGTGACGCGCTCAACTCGAGTATCTGGCTGCACGATGGCGCGAGCGGCGCTATGAGACGAGCTAATTAGCCAGCGGTACCTACCGAGCGATCATCTCTGATCGATGACATAGATGCTGCCCGAGGCGCCGATGATGCGCCGGTATGGCACCGCGTGCAGGACGCGAGCCTCAGGGGGAATGCGGTTGACGATGCCGTAGCGGAGCGCCTCGCGCCCATTGACCCCGGGCACCTGGACGTCGCCATTCGGTCCGCGGGTGGCATGCTCGGGGTGCGCATACTGCAGCCAGCCGTTGACGATGTATCCGCCATCGAGCTGGCGGTCTTCGATCCCGGCTTGGCGAGCCCAGGCCACCGCGTCCCACAGGGCGTGGCTGTACTGCAGGTGGTCCCAGGTGCCGACGCCGCTGACCGTGGCGACCATCGCCACGCCAACCAGGGCGAGTCGCGGCCGTGGGATCCCCGCAGTGCCCAGGCGCAGCGCGGCCACGATCACGACGAGGGGCAGCACGTAGCGATCGTAGAACAGCCACAACACCGTGCTCAGGGCGAAATAGCCCAGCGCACCCCACGCGAGGCTTCTCGCCTCGCCGGGTGGTCTCTTTCGCAAGAGCGGCGCCAACGCCAGCGCCAGCAACAGGGTGGCCACGAACATTGCCGCGAGGGCCCATCCCAGAGACCGGTCCGGCGCCGTCGTCAACGGCGGAACGAGCGCCTCCGTCGCCCCCAGCTCGCGGAGACTCCAGGTGAACTCCGGATCCAGCGGACCTCCGACCCCCTGGCGGAGGAAGAGCTCGCCCGTGAGTACGGCGGCGGCCAGCAACCCTCCCGGAAGGGCCCTGCGCGCGTTCTCGCGCGAGAGGCTGCCGAGCGCGAGTGGCGCCAGCGCGCCGCCGAGCGTCCCGATCACGAGGGTGAGATTCATCGCGAGCCACGCGGGCAAGTCGGCGAGGCCGAGGCCGAACTTGAAGGTCTCCATCCGCCACGCCCACGAGCCATGGATCCAGGTGAGGTCTGCGCGGTGTGCCGTGAGCGCCGGCCGCGCGAGGATCAGGAGTACCAGGCCGACGACCGGTGGCGCGGCGACCGCGAGTCGCCGCAGGGTGGGGCTCCATCTGGTCGAGGAAGGCCATGGCGCCAGCAGGAGGACCCCCGACAGGAAGACCCCCACCGGTCGAATGGCCACCGCCAGGCAGGCGAACACGACCGCCGCGGCAAGGGCCCGTGACGAGTGGCGCTTGAGGGCGCGAACGAGAGCGGCGAAGAACCAGATCACCAAGGCGACGAAGGGAACATCCGTCATGAAGGAGAAGGAGAGAATGAAGTAGACGGGATAGAAGGCCACTAGCGCGACGCCCACGAGGGTATCGGCGCGGCTCACGCCCATCTCGCGGAGCAGGGTGTGGAGGCCGAGAAGCCCACCCAGCGAGGCCACCCAGGTCGAAAGGCGCAACGCCGTGAACGAGAAGCCGAACGGAGCGCAGAAGAGAGCCCCCCAAAGCACCTGCGCCACGTTCTGGCTCACCGCCCAGTCCAGGATCTTGAGCTCGCCGGCGCGCAGCGGGTGCTCGACCGACCAGGCGTATGCCCAGTCGTCGATGAAGGGCGCGTTCTGCAGAGGACGCAGCGCGACGAGGGGCAGCGCCGATATCAGAACGACCAGCCCCAGGTCCGGGAGCTGCCCTCGCCCTCGGGGGTGGAGGGTCAGGCGCCGGCTTCCCACGCGCGTGATCTCAAGGCCCGCGAGTCCGCCTTCTGCCTTCGACCGTGAGCCCGCCCTGAACTTGCCCCGAACCCTCGAACGCGGAGAGAGATCGTCGGCGGCAATGTCGGAGAGGGGTGGCCGCTCACCGGTTGAATTCTGTCCAATGGTGGTCGACAGCAACCAATACTCTCGGCATCTCGTTCCACTGTCAATCCAGAGGTCGCGGGTTCAAATCCCGTCGAGCCCGCCAAACCCGCACATACGTAGCGCGGCGCCCTGCCGCGCTTGTCCGATCACGCGCCGGCCTGCGGGAGGGTCGATGATGGCGCGCACGCGCGGGACCGGACGAGTCTTCACGCGGGGTGGCTCCCGTTGGATTGCCTATTGCCACCGGGGCGAGGAGCGGCGAGAGAGCGTTGCCCTGGCGCTTGGCAAGCCCCCGAGCCACGTCAAGGTGACCGATGCGTGGAACCTGCTCAAGAAGCGACTGGCCGAGATGGAGGATGGGCCCCTGAGATTTGCTCGCTCTTGAACAAGCAGATCACATCGGCCGTGACTCGCTCGACGAGCAGGAAGGCCGCAGTGAAGGCGAGCACTGCGACTATATGCTTCATGGGGTAGCTCCTCCTCTGTGGCGCGCCCCCGGCGGTGCCGCGCGTGGTCAGACGTGACGCTCACTCGATCACCTGATCCGCCCGCTGTAGGAGCGACTGGGGGATTGTCAGGCCGAGGGCCTTGGCGGTTGTCAGGTTGATCACCAGCTCGAATTTCGTGGTCTGCTCGACAGGGAGGTCGGCGGGCTTGGTCCCTTTGAGGATCTTGTCCACTAGGTACGCGGCCCGACGGTACATCTCGACGAGGCTGGGACCGTAGGACATGAGGCCCCCGCTGTCCACAAACTCCCGCATTCCGTACATTGCCGGTAGCCGAGCCGTCGCGGCAAGCGCAAGGAGCCGCGCCTGGTTCGTAATGAGCACCGGGTCTCGCAGGATCACGAGTCCGTCCACATGTCCCTTGATCGCGGCCCGAAAGGCGCGCTCAAAATCCTCGGCACCCTGCACTCCGACGACTTCGAGCTGCAGCCCGAGGGCTCGGGCCGGTGCCTCGCTCGCTCTCAACACCAGCCTGTACACTGGGTTGACCGGATTGATGACCACGCCGACCCGAGCGATTCTGGGGACCACTTCCTTGAGCAGCTCAAGCTGCTTGCCGATCGTCTCCTCCGTGATGAACGTGGAACCCGTGACGTTGCCGCCGGGCCGGGCGAGGCTTGCGATCAGGCCCACCCCGACGGCGTCGCCTACCCCAGCGAAGACGATCGGGATCGTGCTCGTTGTTTTCTTGGTGGCTAACGCTGCAGGGGTACTCCACGCCGAGAAGATGACGTCTACCCGGAGGCGGACCAGCTCCGCGGTGAGGTCGGGAAGGCGATCGTAGCGTCCGTCGGCCCAGCGATACTCCAAAACGATGTTGGGCCCCTCGACGTAGCCCAGCTCACGGAGCGTTTGGCGGAACGCCTCGAAAGAAGGACCAGGGCCGAATGAAGAGGAGAACGGTGAGAGCACGCCGACCCGGTAGACCTTCCCCCCCTGCTGTCCCTCGGCGGCGAGCGGCGCGGCGAGGAGGCTTCCGGCGATAGTCGCCATGAAGGCGCGTCGAGGCATCTCGGACGAGCAGATGGAGTCCACAGGTTCTATCCTCACGGTCTGGCCGGGAGTGTACCAGTGCGGGCGGACGTGGGGGAGCGCGAGCGTGCCCTTGCTGGGCTATCCTCCCGTCATGGTCCCGCCGCCCATCTGGCCGACGACGCTCCCGCCGAAGACCCGTCGAGAGATGTTGGACTGGCAGATCCGGCGGGATCGGAAGCGGCTGGCGGAGACTAAGGCGAGGCTGGCCGGTGAGACTATCGGCACGCGAAGGTACATTGACGACTATATCCAGTGAAGGGTCCGCTCGCCCTCACGGCCGCTTCAGCCGCAGGTCCTCCAGCGGGCCCGAGTACGCGAAGCTCCGGATCAGGTTGATCCCCGGCTCCTCCAGGCGCGGACCCACGCCCCAGATGAAGGCCAGCTCGTAGATCGGGATGTGGGTCAGCCGCTCGTGGAGGATGCCCTGGATTTGATGGACGAGCGCTTCGCGCTTCTTCACGTCCGTCTCGCGCGCTTGGCGCTGGAAGAGATCCTCGACCTCGGGACTCACGCCGGACGTGTAGACGCCGTTCTTACTGACGTACGCGTCGAGCCGGGTGGCGGCATTGCCGCCCGCGCCCGTGATGCCCACGATCACGTTCTTGAGCTTCTTCTCGCGCCACGCCGTCGTCATGGCTGCGCGCTCCATGGTGCGGATCTTGGTCCGGATCCCGACACTCTGCAGATAGCTGGCCAGGGCCTCGCCCATCGACAAGTAGGGCGGCCACGGATAGAGGTCGCCAGCGTCGAAGCCGTTGGGGTAACCGGCCTCGGCGAGGAGCCGCTTGGCCTTCGGCGGATCGAAGGCGTCGGGCTCGAAGAAGCGCGAGAACTCGAGCACGCGCGGAATCAGCGAGCCCGTGGGGAACGAAAAGCCGAGCGTCTCGGCTTGGTTGAGCGCCTGCCGGTCGATGGCGTGGCTCGCGGCCTGCCGCACCCGCCGGTCGTGCCAGGGGGACTTCGGATCCCACTGGTCGGGGAGGTCGAGCCAGAAGGTCCCCTGCGACTCCTTGGGCGCGACCAGCCTGAATCCCGGCGTGCGCTGCACGTCCTCGGCCACCGGGCCGGTCAAGAGGTAGGCGATGTCCACCTCGCCCTTCTTGAGGGCGGCGGCACGCGTGGTCTCGTCGTGCATGCTGCGCAGGACCAGCCGCTTGACGTTGGGAACCTTGCGCCAGTACCCCTCGTACGCCTCGAGCACCAGCTCGATGCCAGGGTTGAAGCTGACGAACTTGTACGGTCCGGCGCCGATCGGCGCCCGCTTGAAGCCATCCTCGCCGACCTTTTCGACATAGGCCTTGGGCACGACCCAGCCGGAGCCCGTGGCGGAGGTTCCGTAGAACGTCATGAAGTCCGGCCACGGTTCCTTGAGGACGAAGCGCACGCGGCCCGAGTCCACCACCTGAACGTCGCGAACGCGCTCCTTGAGGAGCTTCGCCCCCGCGCCCTTGTACCGCTCGAAGGAGAACTTCACGTCGGCGGCCGTCACCGGCTCGCCGTTGTGGAACTTCACGCCCTTGCGGAGGACGAACTCGTAGGTGAGCCCGTCCTTCGACTGTGTCCATGACTCTGCGAGGCTGGGGGTATTGATGCCCCCCGGCATCGGCTTCACCAGCGCGTCGTGGAGCGCATAGAGCACCATGAAGGGCGTGATGATCCCCTCGGTCTCGGCGGGGTCGAGCCAGCGCGAAGCCAGCGTGATGTGGACGGCCCACGTGATGGTGCCTTCGGGCGCAGCCGCGACGGGGGCCGCGACGGCCCCACCCAGGACGAGCACCAGGAGCGTGACGAGGAGACGCGAGAACAATGACCTCATGGGTTCCTCCCACTCGCGGATGTCGAGTGCCGGATTCTAGCCCTCGGGCCGGGCGACGCGCAAGCACCGACGGCAACGTGTGGAAATCGGGCAGGGAGAATTTCCCGAACTATCGAGAAGAGAGAGGGACCACGTCAATCCAGAGATCGCGGGTTCAAATCCCGTCGAGGCGGCCTGTCGCCCCCTTCGACTTTCCTGCCGAGGAGGTAGTGTCTCAGTTTGACCGAGACACCCGCCCGGTTGATTCGCGTGGCATACTCCGGCCATGCCCAAGAAGGTGGATAACCACAAGGCGGCCGTGGCGCTCCACTTCGCCCGCATCCACAAGACGCTGCGGGTCGCAAACTGAGGAGGCGTTATGGTGGACCACCACCCGGTAGTGCTCCTAACCTGCGCCTGGATTCTCTGGGAGATCAGTTCTCCTACGGGAGCCAGCCATGAGTGGACGCACGACAAGATCGCGGCTGAGCCGACGTATCAAGCCTGTCAACAACGGGCTGAGCTTGGCATGCAACGTAGGATGGCTCAGGCCCGGCTAATTGGGTGGACTGTCACCCGTGGGGACTCAAACCGCCTGACATTCACGAAGGGGACGGATGGGTTCAGCGCGGACTTCTCGTGCTGGCCAGACGCCGTAGACCCAAGGAAATAGGCAGCGTAGGAGGACGACGTGACCTGTGATTGCGGACGCGAAATCAACCTCGCCCCCGATTCCAGCAGGGGGAACCACCAAACGACGCCATGCCGTTGTGGGATCAAGTGGCAATGGCATGCCCGAGGACAGCAGGCTACGAGCCAGGGTGCGGTGAGGCATGGCCCTGGCCCGTGCCCTGCCGGGGTATGCCCTGACTACGACCCGGACGCGAAATCTCTGGCCTTCTGAAACTGAGACACTACCGCCGAGGATGACCCCTTGACCCGCCTTCCGTACGCGCTGTAGCATGCCCCCGCCACTGCCCAGCCCCTGACCGGGCAGGTGGGACGTCAGAGGCCGGTCGAGCGCTCGGCCGCAGTCGCGCCGAGCAGGGAAGGCTGGATGCCCAAGCCTATTCCGCTCCGACTCCTCCAAGGGCAGCGCGGGTGACTGCCCTCTCCCTCCATGATCTGTCCGTCAACTTCGGGGGCCTGCGCGCCGTCGACGGCGTGAGTGTGAGCGTCGAGGCGGGCCGCGTCCACGGGCTGATCGGCCCCAACGGCGCGGGCAAGACCACCATCTTCAACTGCGTCACCGGGTACTACCGCCCGACGAGCGGGACCATCCGCTTTCGCGACCGCGAGGTGACGCGCCTCCGTCCGGATCAGATCGCCCGTCTCGGCATCGCGCGCACGTTCCAGAACGTGCAGCTCTTCCGCAGCTTGAGCGCCTTCGACAACGTCCTGGTGGCCAGGCACAGCCACATGCGGACCGGCGTCCTGGCCGAGGGCCTGGCGCTGCCCTTCGTGGGCCGGCAGGAGCGCCAGGCCCGCGAGAAGGCCGCGGAGCTCCTGGACCTCCTCGGCCTCGCGGGTATCCAGCGGCAGGCGGCCGGGAACCTCCCGCTGGGCACGCAGAAGCGCGTCGAGCTGGCGCGGGCCCTGGCGCTGGAGCCCACGCTGTTGCTGCTCGACGAGCCGGCGTCGGGGCTGAACACCGCCGAGATGGAGGCGTTCGCGGAGGTCCTGCTCCAGGTTCGGGACCGCTTCGAGCTGACCATCCTGCTCGTCGAGCACGACATGGGCCTCGTGATGACCATCTCCGACACCATCACCGTGCTCAACTTCGGACGCAAGATCGCCGAGGGCACTCCGCGAGACGTCCAGAGCAATCCCGACGTCATCAAGGCATACCTGGGGGAGAGCGCCGGTGTCGATGCGCGCTGATCCCTCGAGCAACCGCCCGTCCGGGCCGTCCCTGCTCACCGTCGACGGGATCGAGACCTTCTACGGCGGCATCCAGGCGCTCAAGGGCGTGTCCCTCGAGGTGCCGGAGGGCTCGATCGTGACGTTGCTTGGGGCAAACGGCGCCGGAAAATCGACGACGCTCAAGTCGATCTCCGGTCTGGTGCCCCCGACCCGAGGCACCGTGGCCTTCTCGGGCCGGCGGATCGATGGGCTTCCGTCGGAGAAGATCGTGCGGCTGGGCATCTCCCACGTCCCGGAAGGGCGCGAGCTCTTCCCCGAGCTGACCGTCCTCGAGAATCTCAAGATGGGCGCCTACACCCGTACGGACAAGCGGGCGGTCGAGCGCGGCCTCGAGCGGGTCCAGGCGCACTTCCCCATCCTGGCCGAGCGGCGGCTGCAGCTGGCGGGGACGCTCAGCGGGGGCGAGCAGCAGATGCTGGCGATCGGGCGCGCGCTGATGGCGGCGCCCCGGCTGATGCTCCTGGACGAGCCCTCGCTGGGGCTGGCCCCCATGCTCGTGGAGGAGATCTTCCGCATCATCCGCGAGATTCACGACCACGGCACCACCGTGCTGCTCGTCGAGCAGAACGCCAACAAGGCGCTGTCCATCGCCGACTACGGCTATGTGCTGGAGACCGGAACGGTCTCGCTGGCAGGAGATAGTCGGCAGCTCCTGCGGGACGATAACGTCCGCCGATCGTACCTCGGACATCAGAAGCGCGCATGAAAGGAGGGGCCCCATGAACAGGTTTTTTGGCAGCTTCGGAGCTCTGTCGGCCCTCGTCGGCCTCCTCGTCCTCGGCGGGAGCGTGCCCGCGCGGGGGGAAGACGGCGTCACCGACAAGGAAGTGGTGCTCGGCGCCGGCCTTGATCTGACCGGTGCGGTGGCCAACTGGGGGGTCAACATCAAGGCCGGGATGGAGGCGGTGTTCAATCGTGTGAACGAGGCCGGCGGCGTCCACGGCCGCAAGATCAGGCTGATCGCGTACGACCACGTGTATCAGCCGCCCAAGGCGGTGACCAACGCGAAGCGCCTCGTCGAGCGCGACAAGGTGTTCGCGATGATGGGCCACCTCGGGACGCCGACGACGAAGGCGATCAAGGACTATCTCGAAGAGAAGCAGGTCCCCGACATCTTCCCGGCCACCCTCGCCAGCCTGTGGACCACCTCCGGGAAGTGGCACATCGGCGACCTGGCCACCTACGTGGATCAGACCTGGCTGATGATCGACTACCTCGTGAAGGATCGGAAGATCCGGAAGATCGCCAGCTTCTATCAGGACGACGAGTACGGCCTCGACGGGCACCTGGGCGGGAAGGCCCGGCTCAAGCACCACGATCTCACCTACGTCGCGGAGGTCGACTACAAGCGCGCCGACATCGACTTCAGCTCGCAGGCGGCGAAGCTCAAGGAGTCCGGGGCGCAGGCGGTCATCCTGCAGGCCGTCTACCGCGAGCCGCCGCGGCTGGCCGAGCAGTGCCACGCCATCGGGTACCACCCGCTGTTCATCGGCCCCTCGCCGATCGTGCTCGACAAGACCATCGAGCTGGGCGGCAAGCACGTCGAGGGAGTCATCGGCGTGGAGGTCTACCCGCTACCCACCGAGCCCGGCCCCTTCCTCGATCTCTACCGGGCCGACATGAAGAAGTACTTCCCGAACCTGGCCCTGGACACCACGAACCTGTACGGCTATCAGAAGGCCGCCCTCTTCGTGGAGGCCCTGCAGCGCAACGGGCGGAACCTGACCCGCGACTCGCTCCTGAAGTCGATCGAGTCGATCAAGGACTGGGATCCAGGCTGGGGGCTCAAGTACAGCTACGGCGGAGACAGTCGCCGTGGCATGAGTCGCTCGGCCCGCCTGGTCGTCGTGAAGGACGGCAAGTGGACCAAGTTGAGCGACTGGATGGAGCTCCAGGAGGGCGGTCGGAAGTAGGGGACACCCAGACCAGGGGCGTGGTGGTGAGTGGAGCATGGTCGAGATCCTGACGAGTCAGGTGGTCAGCGGGCTGGCGACGGGCTGCGTCTACGCGCTGATCGCCCTGGGCTTCGTGCTCATCTTCAAGGCCACCGACGTGGTGAACTTCGCCCAGGGCGAGTTCGTCATGGTCAGCGGCTTCATCAGCTACACGCTCCTGGTCTGGTTCGCTCTCCCGTACTGGATCGTCCTCTTCGCCACCATCGCGCTGTCCGGCTGCATGGGCGTCGGCCTGGAGCGGCTGGTCGTTCGCCCCATCATGGACGCCCCGATCTTCAGTATCGTCATCGCGACCATCGGCGCCTCGACCGTTCTGCGCTCCTTCGCCGGCATCATCTATGGGTACGACGTGCTGCCGCTGCCCACCATCTTTTCCAAGGATCCCATTCGTCTCGGGTTCGTGACCTTCACCGCCATGGACGCGGGCGTGATCGGGTTCTCGCTCGCCATCATGCTGGCCCTCTATCTCTTCTTCAAGCTCACGAAGACCGGAATGGCGATGCGCGCCACCGCCCAGAGCCAGACGGCGGCCCGGCTCATGGGGGTGAGCGTCACGCGCATCTTCTCCCTCACGTGGGCGATCAGCGCCGCCGTCGGCGGCGTCGCGGGCGTGCTGATCGCCCCCATCATCTATCTGGACCCCAACCTCGGAGTCATCGGGGTCAAGGCGTTCGCCGGGGCGATCCTGGGCGGGTTCGGCAGCATTCCGGGCGCGATCGTCGGGGGCATGCTGCTGGGCGTGCTCGAGAACCTGTCGGGCTATTTCTTCAACGCCGGGATCAAGCAGGTGTCCACCTACATCCTGCTCATCCTGGTCCTGGTCGTGAGGCCGAGCGGCCTGTTCGGCGCCGCGCCGGTCCGGAAGGTGTGACCGGGATGAGGCCGAAGAGGCTCGAGCGACTCCAGGGACCGTTCTTCATCGCGCTCGGGGCCGGACTGCTCGCGCTACCGGTCGTCGTGGACAACTACGTCCTCTACGTCATGGCCAGGCTGTTCGTCTACGTCCTGGTGGCACTCGGTCTCAATCTGTTGACCGGCTATGCCGGGCAGGTCTCGCTGGGACACGCCGCCTTCTTCGCCATCGGGGCATATACCGCCGCGGTCCTCGCCGAATCCGGGCAGTGGTCCTTCGTGCCTTGCGTTCTCGCGGCGGCGGTGGTGAGCGCCGGCGTCGGCTACCTGCTGGGGCTGCCGTGCCTCCGCCTGAGTGGCCTCTACCTCGCGATGGCCACGCTCGGCTTCACCCTCATCGTGCAGGAGATGCTCCTGCAGCTCGCGGTGATCACGCACGGCTCGGAGGGCATGTCGGTGCGGCCGGCCTCGATCCTCGGACTCAAGTTCGACTCCGACTACCGCAAGTACTACCTCCTGCTCGTCGTCACCGTCGGCATGCTCCTGTTTGCCCGCAACCTGGTCCGCGGCCACACCGGCCGCGCGTTCCTGGCCATCCGCGAGAACGAGAGGGCGGCCGAGGCGATGGGCGTGAATCTCGCCCAGTACAAGACCATCGCCTTCGCGGTCAGCGCCCTGTACACCGGGCTGGCCGGCGCCCTGAGCGCGTACCTCGTGGGATTCCTCGATCCCCAGGAGTTCAGCTTCTTCCTCTCCATCCAGTTCATCACCATCATCATCCTGGGCGGTCTGGCCTCGCTCCTCGGGTCGGTGCTCGGAGCCGCCTTCCTGATCATCCTACCCGAGCTCCTGGCGGGGCTCGACGTCTGGCAGGCGCTGGTCTACGGGGTGATCATGGTCCTCACGATCATCTTCATGCCCTTCGGGCTCAGCGGCGCGATCCGCCGCTACGGCCATCGCTGGTTCGGGCTCGGCGTCGAGCCCATCGTCCCCCGCCGCCTGGGACATTGACGGGAGATCGGATCGGCTCGTCGGGGCTCATTCCGGCGCCACCCACCGGGCTCCGTCACGATCCGCCCGGGTGGCGCCGCGCACGGCGATCGCATAGAATCCCCGTCGCCCCGGGCGAGTCGACGCCGGTCAAGGGAGACCAAGTCCGATGACGCGCTTTGCCGACTACGCGACGAAGTACCAGACCATCCGCATGGAGCGACGCGACGGGATCCTCCAGATGACGTTTCACACCGACGGCGGGCCGCTGCAGTGGGGACTCTTGCCCCATGGCGAGTTTCCCCAAGCCTTCCGCGACGTGGGCAGCGACTCCGAGAACAAGGTCGTCATCCTCACGGGCACGGGCGACGTCTACTCCGGTCCCCGCGCGGCCGGGGGCACGGGCATGCGCAGCACGCCGGCCCAGTGGGATCGCGTCTACTGGGAGGGCAAGCACCTGCTGATGAGCCTGCTCGACATCGAGGTGCCGATGATCAGCGCCATCAACGGGCCGGCCTGGCGGCACTCCGAGATTCCGCTCCTGTGCGACATCGTGCTGGCCGCCGATGACGTGCAGTTCCAGGACTCGGCTCACTTCCCGAACGGGATGGTGCCGGGGGACGGTATGCACATCATCTACCCGCTGTTGCTGGGCTGGAACCGCGGCCGCTATTTCTTGCTGACCGGGCAGGTCCTCGACGCGTCGAAGGCGCTGGAGCTGGGCCTGGTCAGCGAGCTGCTCCCGCGCCCGGATCTGCTTCCCCGCGCCTGGGCACTGGCCGAGCAGCTCGCGCGCCAGCCCGCACTCCTCCTCCGCTACACGCGCGTGCTGTTCACCCAGCCGCTCAAGCGCCAGGTGATCGAGCACCTGGGCTACGGTCTCGCGCTGGAGGGCATGAGCGTGGTCGATCGAACCGTCACGCCGGAGGCATGAGCCGTAGGGGCGACATGGCCAAAACTCGGCTCAGGGGGTGACCGGGGGAGATCGGCCGCGTCTGGGTCCTCAGGAGGCCAGCTTGTAGAACCGAAGCGCGTTGTCGCCCAGCACCTTCCGGCGCGCCTCGGCGGAGAGCGGCGCGAGCCGCTCCCGCAGCTCCCGGACGACACCCATCGACGCGTCGATGTGAGGGTAGTCCGAGGCCCAGATGAAGTAATCGGCCCCCAGATGCTCCACCATCTGGGCGGTCAACGACTCGTCCGGATCGGCCGAGATCAGACACTGGCGGTAGAAGTATGCGCTGGGCGGCATGCTGATCGGCGTCCGGTGCGCCATCACGCGGTACTTGTGGTCCAGCCGGTCGAGCCAGGAGGCGATCCAGTTCGACCCCGCCTCCAGGACCGCACACTTGAGCCGTGGGTATCGCTCGAACATGCCCGAGCTCAGCATCTGGGTGAAGGCCGCCATCACGTCGATGGCCAGGAAGGCGAAGCCGAACAGGCCGTCCGAGGGGTCGTACCGTTGCCACGGGCGGAACCACTGGTGGTCGCGCACCACCACGTGGAACGCGATCGGCATCTCGAGATCCTGCACGGTCGCCCAGAAGCGGGCGAACGCGGGGTCGTCGAAGTGTCGGCCGCCCCGGGCGGCGAGGTCCGGCGAGAGGAAGACTCCCACGCAGCCGTCCGAGTGGGCGCGGATGGTTTCTTCTACGGCTCCCTCCGCGTCGAGGAGGGAGATGTGCGCGACCGGGTGGAGACGCTTGGGATCGGCCTGGCAGAACTCGACGAGCCATCGGTTGTAGGCCCGGGTGTAGGCGGTGGCCAGCCCGGGATCCGTGACGTGTCCTTCCCAACAGATGCCGATGGTCGGGTAGAGGAGGACGCTGTCGATGCCCTCGGCATCCATCACGCGAAGCCGTGCGTGCGGATCGTAGCCGCCGGGCGGGCTGCCCTCCGCGTATGTGACCTGCCCCCTGGTGAGCAAGCGCGCGGCGTCCATGTCGATGCCGCCGAGCGAACCGAGCTGCCCGCGCAGGGTCTTGAGGGGCCGGCCGTCGATCAGCAGCACCTCGTAGCCTTCATGGTCAGTATCGATCCGGATGGCGCGGTCCCGATACGACGGGTCGAGGTACTTCAGCCAGGTGTCGGCGGGTTCCAGCACGTGACCGTCAGCATCGACGACTCGTCCCGTTGGTTCTGAAGCCATGGGCCCTCCCTTCGACAGGAGCGGGTCGGAGACTTCGATACTGCACGGCGCCCCCGGTGGCGTCAAGGCGCACCCTTGTCGTACCGCCGGTGGCGCCGCGCGCCGCGATCGAATAGAATGCCCGCGCACCGGGGGAAGGAGGCGAACCGTGCCCAGGATCAACGAGGCGTTCCTCAACCTGCGGGCGAGCTATCTCTTCGCCGAGGTCAAGCGGCGCACCCAGGCCTATCGCGACGCGCACCCCGGCGTCCGCCTGATCGACCTCGGCATCGGCGACGTCACCCTGCCGCTTCCGGGCGTGGTGGTCCAGGCGCTCGAAGACGCGGCCCGCGAGCAGGCTCGGGCCGAGACGCTGAGGGGCTACGGGCCCTACGTGGGCTACGAGTTCCTCCGGACGGAGATCGCCGCCCACGACTTCGGCGCCCGCGGCGTCCAGATCGGCCCGGACGAGATCTTCGTCAGCGACGGCGGCAAGAGCGATGCCGCGAACATCCAGGAGCTGTTCGCGCAGGACGCGGTGGTGGCCCTGATGGACCCCGCCTACCCGGTGTATGCGGACGCCAACGTGATGGCGGGGCGATCCGGCCCCGCCGACGCGAGCGGCCGCTACCCGGGCTTCGTGTACCTGCCGTGCACCGCCGAGAACGACTTCCAGCCGGCGCTGCCCGACCGGCCCGTCGACCTCATCTATCTGTGCTACCCGAACAACCCCACCGGCGCCGTGATGACGCGCGCGGCGCTCCGCCGCTGGGTGAACTACGCGCGCGCTCACGAGGCGGTGATCGTCTACGACGCCGCGTACGAGGCCTATATCCGGGATGCGGAGCTCCCGCACTCGATCTACGAGATCGAGGGGGCGCGTGAGGTGGCCATCGAGTCCCGCAGCTTCTCGAAGAGCGCCGGGTTCACCGGCCTGCGGATGGCCTACACCGTCGTACCGCGCGAGGCGCAGGGCCGGACCGGGGCCGGGGGCGCGGTGAGCTTGAACCAGCTCTGGCTCCGGAGACAGTCGACCAAGTCGAACGGTCCGCCGTACGTGATCCAGCGCGCGGCCGCGGCCGTCTATACTCCGGAGGGCCAGAAGCAGGTCCGGGCGCTGATCGACCACTATATGGAAAACGCCCGCATCCTCCGGGAGGGCCTGGAACGGGCCGGGCTCACCGTGTATGGTGGGCGGAACGCCCCGTACATCTGGATCCGCACGCCGGCGGGCGTCTCGTCGTGGGACTTCTTCGACCGGCTCCTGGCCGAGGCCCAGGTGGTGGGCGTGCCGGGATCCGGCTTCGGGCCGAGCGGTGAAGGCTACTTCCGCGTGACCGCGTTCGGCTCCCGCACCGACAGCGCGGAGGCGGTCGAGCGGATCGCGACCCGGCTGCGCGACTAGCCGGTCAGGACGAGAGAGGGGGCCCGCCGTGATGGGCGACACGCCGCAGCTGGCTCGAATGCTCCGCACCATGATCCTGATCCGGGAGTTCGACGAGCGGGCCATCGCGCTGCGGGTGGCCGGCAAGATCTACGGCGCGGTACACCCCTACGTGGGCCAGGAGGCGGTCGCGGTCGGGGTGTGCGCGAGCCTGACGGTGCGAGACCGCGTCACCAGCACCCACCGCGGCCACGGGCATTGCATCGCGAAGGGCGCCGACATCCGGCGCATGATGGCCGAGCTGTTCGGCCGCGTGGACGGCTACTGCAAGGGCAAGGGCGGCTCCATGCACATCGCCGATTTCGCGGTGGGGATGCTCGGGGCCAACGGCATCGTCGGCGGCGGGCTGCCCATCGCCTGCGGGGCGGCGCTGGCGGCCCAGCTCGAGGGGCAGGGCAACGTGACCGTGTGCTTCTTCGGTGACGGCGCCGCCGCCGAGGGCGAGTTCCACGAGGCCCTCAACATCGCCTCGGTGTGGAAGCTCCCCATCGTGTTCGTGTGCGAGAACAACCAGTACGCGGCCAACAACGCGGTCGGCGCCCAGCACCCACGGGCCGACATCGCCGCCCACGCCGCGGCCTACGCCATGCCCGGCGTGATCGCCGACGGCAACGACGTGCTCGAGGTCGAGGCGGTGACGCGTGACGCCGTCGCCCGCGCCCGCCGCGGCGACGGGCCGAGCCTGCTGGAGTGCAAGACGTATCGCTGGCACTTCCACGCGATGCGGGCAACGCCGCCCCCGGAGACGCGCCCGGCCGAGGAGATCGACGCCTGGAAGGCCCGCGACCCCATCGCGCGCCTCGAGCAGCACGTGCTGGGCCGGGCCCTGCTCTCGGCCGACGAGATCGGCGTGATCCGTGCGGGCGTCAACGCCGATCTCGACGCCGCGGTGGCCTTCGCCGAGCGGAGCCCGTTTCCCGATCCGAAGGACCTGCTGGTGGACATGTTCGCCGACTGAGGCGACGAGGAACCGGGCATGCGCGAGATCAGCTTCCAGAAGGCGCTCGAGGAGGCGGTGGCCGAGGAGATGCGTCGCGACCCACGGGTCATCACCATGGCCACCGACTTCACCGGCGACCCGCTCAAGGAGTTCGGCCCGGCGCGCGTGCGCTTCTCGCCCATCTCGGAGTCGGTGCTGACCGGCATGGGCCTGGGAGCCGCGGGCTGCGGGTTCCGCCCGATCGTGAACTGGCGGATGGTGACCTTTTCCTTCGTGGCGATGGATCAGATCGTCAACCAGGCAAGCAAGATCCGCTACATGTTCGGCGGGCAGGCCGACTTCCCGGTGACCTATCGCTGCAGCACCGGCGGCGGCATCGGCCTCGCTGCCCAGCACTCGCAGAGCCCGTACTCGATGTGGATGCATCTCGCCGGCCTCAAGATCATCCTCCCGGCGACGCCGGCCGACGCCAAGGGCCTGCTCAAGAGCGCCATCCGCGACAACAACCCGGTGGTCTCCTTCGAGTGCAGCCGCCTGGCCGCGCTCACCGGCCCCGTGCCCGACGGGGATCATCTGGTGCCGATCGGCGTCGCGGACGTGAAGCGTGCCGGCACGGACGTGACCATCGTGGCGCTCGCCTACTACGTGCACGAGGCGCTCGCGGTGGCCGAGGAGCTCGCGCGCGAGGGCATCGCGGTCGAGGTGGTCGATCCGCGGACCCTGGTCCCCCTGGACGTGGACACGCTGCACGCCTCGGCGCGGAAGACGGGCCGGGTGGTCATCGTGGACGAGGCCCCCGCCACGTGCTCGGCCGCGTCGGAGATCGCCGCGCTGATCGCCGAGGACCCGGAGACCTTCCGCGCCCTGAAGGCCCCCGTCCGGCGCGTCTGCGCCGCCCCCGTCCCGGTGCCCTACAGCCCGCCGCTGGAACAGGCGGCACTGCCGAGACGGGAGGACATCAAGGCCGCCGTCTACGAGGTCCTCAAGGAGTCCCTGCGTCCCGTCTAGCGACCGGCGAGCGTCCGTAGCCCCTTCAAAGGAGACCCGCCATGAAGTTCGGACTCAGATACGCGAGCCTGGGGCGGTACAGCAACGGCCCCGCCGCGGTGGAGCTGGCGCAGGCCGCCGAGGCCGCCGGCTTCGAGTCGATCTGGACGGTGGAGCACGTGGTGGTGCCAAACCGCTATCAGTCCCGCTACCCGTACTCGCCCTCGGGGCGCATGGGGTCGGGGCTCGAGGACTATCCCATTCCCGATCCGCTGATGTGGCTGGCCTACGTCGCCTCGGCCACGCGCACGATCAAGCTCGGCACCGCCATCCTCATCCTGCCCCAGCGCAACCCGGTGGTGACCGCGAAGGCGGTGGCGACGCTCGATCACCTGGCCGGCGGTGGCCGCGTGCTGCTCGGCATCGGCGTGGGCTGGCTCGCGGAGGAGTTCGCCGCGCTCGGGCTGCCGTTCGCGGATCGCGGACCCCGCACCGACGAATACGTGGCGGCGATGCGCGCGCTATGGAGCCAGGAGTGCGCGACGTTCAAGGGCCGCTTCATCTCGTTCGACCAGGTCTTCTGCCGGCCGCTGCCACCCGAGCGCCATATCCCCATCATCGTGGGCGGCGACACCCCAGCGGCGGCACGGCGCGCCGGGCGGCTCGGCGACGGCTACTTTCCCGCCCGGACGCCGTCGCCCGGACTGCTCGACGAGATGCGACGCGCCGCGGAGACGGCCGGGCGCGATCCGAAGGCCATCGAGATCACGGTGGCGGCCCCCGCCGATCCCGCCGAGATCGAGGGGCTGGCGCGGCAGGGCATCGCGCGCGTCGCGGTGCCCGTCAGCAACGCGGCGGGCCTGCCCGCGCAGGTCAAGACGCCCGACGACGTCCTGCGCTATGGCAAGGACGTGATCGCGCGGTTCCGCTGAGCACCGGACCGGCGGAGACTGGAGGCGCAGACGAGATGGGCAGGACGGTGATGGTGCAGTGGGTGAAGGGCATGAAGATCGAGGGGGCGGTGGGACCGCACCGGCTGGTGATGGACGCGCCCGCGGAGGCGGGGGGCGGGGACGAGGCGCCCTCGCCCGCGGAGCTGCTGCTGGGCGCCATCGGCGCCTGACGCATCTCCAACGTTCGGCGGTTCGCCGAGCGCCAGCAGTGGGTGCTGCGCGGGCTCCAGGCTCGCCTCACCGCGACGGAGGCTCAGGGGCAGATCACCGGCGTCGAGGGAGAGCTGCTGGTGGAGGGCACCTTCGACGACGCCCAGCTCGCCCGGCTGCAGGAGGCAGCCGAGGGCTGCCGGATCAGCCGCGCGATGAGGGTCCCGGTCGACGTGCCGGTGCGCCGGGCGCGCGGCGACGGCTAGCCCGAAGGAGGACACGCGATGCTCGACGGAAGGCTCGGGAGCGTGAGTGACCTGGTCGACGTGGACCGGGGCATCATCAGCCGGGAGATCTTCGTCAACGATGAGATCTACCGGCAGGAGCAGGAGCGCATCTTCGCGCGCGCCTGGCTCCTGATCGGACACGACAGCCAGGTCCCGAAGCCGGGCGATTTCTTCGCCAGCTCCATGGGCGAGGAGTCGGTCATCCTGTGTCGGGACGCGGCGGGCCAGATCCACGTCTTTCTCAACTCCTGCCGGCATCGCGGCATGAAGGTCTGCCGTTACGACCAGGGCAACACCGTCGAGTTCCTGTGCCCCTATCACGGCTGGAGCTATGCCACCGACGGCGCGCTCGTTGGCGTGCCCCACGCCCGGGACGCCTACGGCCCCCAGCTCGACCGATCCCGCTGGGGCCTCGTCGATGTGTCCCGGATGGTGAACTACAAAGGCACGATCTGGGCGACGTGGGACCCCGACGCCCCGTCCTTCGACGACTACCTCGGCGGGTACAAGATCTATCTCGATCTGCTGCTCGACGCCTGGGACGGCCGCGAAGGCGGCGCCGAGGTGATCGGTGGCGTCCACAAGTGGCTCGTCCCCTGCAACTGGAAGTTTCCCGCCGAGAACTTCTCCGGTGACCGCTACCACGGCGTGAGCCACCGGTCGGTCGACATGGTCGGCATCGGCCCGAGCGGACAGGGTCGCCGCGACAACCGGGAGCGTAACGAGGCGCGCTGGCTCGATGTCAGCTTTCCCGGGCTCGGGCACTCGATGATCGCTTTTCTCCGGCCGCCCGACGCGCCGATCGCCCCGGCCTATCAGGACGCGCCGGTGGTCGCCGACTACTTCCGACGATGCGAGGAGGAGCGCAGGCGCCGCCGGGGCGCCGGGTGGCGCCTGTTCGGCGGACCCGGCACCGTGTTCCCCAACGCCTCGCCGCTCGCTCGCCAGCCGCGTACCATCGCGACGTGGCACCCGCGCGGGCCCCATCAGACCGAGGTGTGGCGCTGGTACTTGGTCGACGCCGACGCGCCGGCCGAGGTCAAGGACTTCCTCCGCCACTACTACATCCGCTACTCGGGGCCGTCGGGTCTCACCGAGCAGGACGACATGGAGAACTGGAACTACGCGCACAACGCGAGTCGGGGAACCATCGCCCGTCAGCACCCGTACAATTACGAGATGGGGCTCGGCCGGGCCACCGAGAGCTTCGAGGACCACGGGCTCAGGCTGCCGGGCCGGATCAGCGAGGTGACCGGTATCGCGAGCGAGAACAATCAGCGCGGCTTCTACACGCGCTGGCGCCAGCTCATGGAGGCCAAGAGCTGGGCGGAGCTGGCGCCGCGGTGACCGGCACCTCGCCCGACGTCACCCGGCTGCTCCTGAAGGAGGAGATCCAGGACCTCCTCTACCGGGAGGCCGAGCTGCTGGACGAGCGTCGATTCGAGGAGTGGCTCGATCTCCTCACCGAGGACGTGCACTACTGGGTACCGATGCGGCGCAACGTTCCGTCGCAGGACACCGATCTCGAGTTCACGCGCGCGGGACTCGACGTGAACTGGTTCGACGAGGGCAAGGACACCCTCACGCGGCGGGTCAGGCAGATCCGGACCGGCGTGCACTGGGCGGAAGAGCCCCCCTCACGCATCTGCCACATGGTGTCGAACGTCCAGATCGTCGATGCCCTCGGCGAGGGCCCACCCCCGAGCGAGGTCGCGGTCAAGAGCCGCTTCCTGGTCTACCGGAACCGCGTCGAGACCGAGACCGATCTGCTGGTCGGCAAGCGAGAGGATCTCCTGCGCCGGGTGGACGGCCGCTGGCGCATCGCCCGGCGCAAGGTCATCCTGGACCAGAGCGTCCTGCTCGCGAAGAACCTGACGTTCTTCCTATAGGGCGGCCACGCGCTCGGCGCGCAGCGCCGAGCGGCGAACCTTCCCGTCGTCGCCTCTGAGCGGCGCGGTCACGAACTCGTAGGTGCGTGGCCGCTTGTACTTCGCCAGGCGGGAGCCCAGAAACGCGTCGAGCTCGGCGGCGGCCAGTGGCTCGAGCGCCTGGACGATGGCGTGGACCGCGTTGCCGTACTCCTCGTCGGGCAGACCGATCACGCACGAGGACCCCACCTTCGGATGCTCGTCGAGCGCGGCCTCCACCTCGGCGGGGTACACGTTGCTGCCCCCGACCAGGATCATGTCGGTCTCGCGGTCGCTCAGGTAGATGTAGCCCTGCTCGTCCTTCCATCCCATATCACCGAGCGATTCCCAGTTCCCCGGCCGCGACTTGGCCCGCGCTCCGACATAGCGGTAGGACGGTGGCGCGTCCGCGCCGCGCCGCATCCAGATCTCTCCGACCTGGCCGGCGGGAAGCTCGTGGCCGTCCGGGTCCAGGATGCGCATCTCGCCCAGGAGGGGGCGCCCGACCGAGCCGCGGTGCTCGAGCCACTCGTCGCCGGTGATGAACGTGATGGCCTGCGCCTCGGTCCCGCCGTAGAGCTCGAGAATGCGGTCGCCGCCGAGCCATCCGATCCACGCCTCCTTGAGCCACGCCGGGCACGGCGCCGCCATGTGGAACACCACCCGAAGGCTCGAGAGGTCGAATCGGGTGCGCTCGGCCTCGGGCAGCCGCCAGATGCGGTGCATCATCGTCGGGACCGCGTACATCCAGTCGACGCGATGGCGCTCGATCAGCATGAGCGCGCGGGCCGCGTCGAATCGCGGCATCACCACGAGGTGGTTGCCCTTGAGCAGGGCGAGGGCGGCGCTCGTGAACGGGCCGTTGTGGTAGAGCGGTCCGGTGACGAGGTGCACGCCGTCCGGCGCCATCCGCAGCAGCGTCGTGTAGTCGGCCAGGGCCTCCCACACTGCCGGCTGGGTCGCGACGATCAGCTTCGGCCTCCCCGTGCTCCCGCCCGAAGTCGGGGCCTTGAACGACGTGGCGACGGCAGGCGGAAGCGGATCGGCGGGCAGCGACGCGTCCGGCTCGAAGCCGGCGGGGAGCGTCGGTCGGCCGGATGACTCGGCCGGGTCCACCCCGACGACGAGCGAGGGGTTCGCGAGGTCGACGATGGCGCGGCGCTCCGCCGCGGGCAGCCGCGAGGAGATCGGCTGCGGCGTCGCGCCGAGCTTCCACGCGGCGATCATGGCCTCGAAGAAGCCGATCCCGTTCGGGAGCCCGATAGTGACGAGCGAGTCAGGAGTCACGCCGAGCGCGCGGAAGACCCGGGCCAGCCGGTTCGTCCGGGCCTCCAGCGCGGCCCGCGAGATCGTCACCTCGTCGCACGTGACGGCCGGGAAGCTCGGCGCCGACTGCGCCAGCTGTCCGACCAGGACCCCGAACGGTGTCTCCGTCATGGCCGTCTTCGGATTCGGAGAGCTTAGAGTGCCGGGACCGGGCGGTCAAGGGACCGACCTTGACTGCGCCCCCGCTCGGGACTAGCGTTCAGCCACCGTCCGACCAGCATACGGGAGGGCCGCGTCATGGCACGCGAAGGCTATCGCATCTTCGACGCCGACACTCACATCATCGAGCCGGTCGAGCCGGTCGAAGCGCACCTCTCCAGCGCCGATCGGGCCAAGCTCGCCGCGCTCGGCTCGCTGGTCCAGCGCTCCCCGGGCAAGGGCGGCATGTCCCGTTACCGGGTGGGCAAGCGTCCGGAGCTGAACCGCCGCCTCGGCTCCCGGGAGCGCGTCGACCTCGACGCGACGGTCGAGCGACGAGTGAGGGACGGCGGGACGCCGTGGGATGTCCGCTGGCAGGGGCCGCCGTTTCCCAGCGACCGCGTGAGCTTCGATCCGCATGCGCGCGTGAAGGACATGGACATCGAAGGCGTCGACGTGAACATGATCCTGCCGTCGGGTGGGATTCCCGCGTTCTGCGGCCTCGACGACGTCGCGCTCGAGCTGGCCGCGTACCAGGCCTACCATCGGTTTCTCGGCGACTACTGCGGGCCCTATCCCGACCGGCTGACCAGCGTCATCCTCGTCTCGCCCCGCGACGTCGCGGCTTCGGTCGCCGAGATTCGCCGTTGCTGCCGGGAGAACTGGCCGGTCGCCATCTTTCCCATCTGCCCGCCGGCCATGTTCCTGGACGAGCCGGCGTGGGAGCCAATCTGGGCGGAGGCGCAGGCGCAGGATCTCGCGGTGGTCGTCCACTCCTTCACCATGACGGTTCCCTACCCGCCCGGGATGTGGGACACCTGGGACAACGTCTTCCTCCAGCGCTCCGCGGGTCACGTGTGGAACGCCCAGCGCAACATGGCGGCGCTGATCGGCGGCGGGGTGCTGGACCGCTACCCCGAGCTGCGCTTGGCCCCGCTCGAGTGTGGCCACGGCTGGCTCCCGTTCTGGGCAGCCCGGCTCGACGAGCACGCCGAGATGTGTCGGCACGCGATCGCGCCGCTCAAGCACAGACCGAGCGAGTACATCCGAGGGCCGCAGTATTTCCAGAGCATCCAGCTGCACGAGGGCGAGCAGTCGCTGCGACACGTCATCGACGCCCTCGGCGAGGACACGCTGATGTTCGCCACGGACTACCCGCACTCGGAGAGCTGGTTCCCGAAGTCGGTGGACGCGGTGCTCGGGTGGACGTCGATTCCCGAAACCGCGCGACGAAAGCTACTCTGGGACAACGCGTCGCGGTGCTATCGGCGGCACCAGGCGCGGGCCGCCGCGGGCTAGCCTGGATCGGGTATCCCTCTCCCCCGCGAGGGGGAGAGGGCAGGGTGAGGGGGCGCCGCGCGGTAGCCGAGGCGCGCCTGGTCTCGCCGAGGGCGCGGTTGACAAGCCTCGGCGGCCGGCTCACCATGCCGCTACCGCCTCGACCGTGAACCCACCGCGGGACGAAAGGGGGCGAGCGATAGGCCTTCGACCGCCCCGGTCGCCCAGAGCGCCCGGGCCCCGCACTGAACCGGCCCA
>WNFC01002711.1_pt1 | contig 28223 bp, 22 predicted proteins | sample 5400541 | NCBI WGS metagenome assembly WNFC01 (sample SAMN13153342, study PRJNA577476) | soil metagenome | isolation source: 120 cm saprolite under Douglas fir tree site 2 hole 2 replicate 1 | place: USA:California | collected 2015-04-18
CAGCAACAGGTAGGAATCTCGACCGCCTCCAGCGTAGAGCGTCACCGTCCCGCCGAAGACGTCCGCCGGCCGGTCGTCGGCGTCGGCGTGGGTCATGCCGCCGGTGCCGCGCGTCCCGTAGTGGAACTTCTTTCCGAACTCGCTGACTTCCCCCTCGTATTCATAGTCCTTGCCGCGGACCGTGAGCGCCACCCGCCATCCCGCTGGTAGCACGATGCACGAGGTCACGATCTCCACGTCGCACTCGTAGACCTCTCCCGCCGTGAGCGGCTCCACCCGGCCATGCGGGTGGTAGGGCCGGTACGGCAGGCTGCGCTTCGGGTCCAGCCGTCGATGCGAGACGCGCAACCACCCGTTGGCGATCGGTGTGTTCGGGTCGGTCGAGCCCATGAACGTCACTTCCTTGCCCTGCGGATCGAAGACGCGGACGATGAGGAAGAGGTCGGCGTCCTTCGTCGAGGACGAAACGAAGAGCTTGGCGGCCATCGGGCCGGTGATCTCGGTCTCCCGATCGACCGTCATCGAGAAGGTCAGGCCGTTACCCAGCGCCTCGTACTCGAGCCGGCCGGCCGCCGTCACGGACTTCGGGCTCAGCGCCAGGTCAGACGGATCCAGATAGAACCGGGTCCACTGGGTCCGCGCCAGCGGCCACTCGCTCTCGTGGCGCAGCATGAACTTCTCGCCGGGGTGGCGAATGTTGAGCTGCACACGCGGCTGCCTGGACCAGCCGTTGTCGATTCCCTTCAGGAAGTAGTCGAAGAACCGCTTCTGGAGCGCGACGCCGTACGGGCTGTAGAAGTGGGACCAGTGCGAGTCGCCGTGGGCCTCGAGCCACTTCTGCTCGGCCGGCGCCTCGACGAACCCGTTGAAGTTGCCGCGCGGGTGGATCCCCTGCCCGCCCCAGTTGGCGCACGTGAGCAGGGGCGTCGTCACCAGCCCGAGGTCGGCCGAGCGCTGTCGGTGCCACTCGTCGTCGAGCGGATGCTTCTTCAGCTCCTCGTAGACGTTGACGCGGTTCTTGGCCAGCTCCTCGTCGGAGAGCGTGACGGGCCCCGCCACCGACTCCCCCGTGTTCGGGTTCTTCTTGGCGCGCTGGCCCATCCCGTACTGGATGTTGGCGACCTGGTGCTTCGCCCAGCGCTCCTGGAACTGACTGAGGATACCGCCGTGGAAGCCCGAGTCCCGGTAACGGTCGTTCTGGCCCTCCCATGGAATGATGGCGGCCAGATGCGGCGGGTGTTTGCCGGCGACCCGCCACTGGTTGCTCGCGTAGTACGAGATCCCGAGCATTCCCACTTTTCCGTTGCTCCAGGACTGAGTCCCAGCCCACTCGATGCACTGATAGAGATCGTCGGTCTCCCTCGCGCAGCCCGGGTCCATGAACCCCGGCGACCAACCGGCGCCGCGCGAGTCGACGCGGACGACCGCATAGCCGTGCGGCACCCAGCGCTCAGGATCGGTGGTCTCCCAGTTCTGGTACTTGTTGGTCGAGCCCTGGAGGATCTGCGGATAGTCCGAGATCATCTTTTCCCACTGCAGCGGATACCCCTCCTGGAAGGCCAGCCCCTTCGCGTAGACGCCGTACGACAGGATCACGGGATAGTGCCCGTCCTCCTCGATCGGTCGGAAGACATCCGCCCGGAGGACGATGCCGTCGTCCGCCGGAATCGGCTCGTGCCAGGTGATGCGCATGCCGTCGCGAACCTCGGTGCGCTCCTTGACGTCGGGGACTGGGCTCATCGTGATCTCCTCATCCGTCTCGGTTGGCCGAGCTGGGCTTGCGCCTGCGAGAGCGCTTCGGGGCGCTACGCTACCACGCCGACCGTGGCAGTGCTACGCAACGGCGCCCCGGCAGCGGGGGCCAGGGGGTGCGGCGGGGGTCGAAGGGACCCGTTCCTGACGCGTGCCGCGTGGTCGTCTCGACCGCCGCCGCACCCCCTGGCCCCCGCTGCCGGGGCGGGACGACGAGAACGACAAGGTGCTAGGATCGTCGCCGTGATAGGCGAGGCGCACCCCCGGCTGGGCGGCGACCGGTTCGTCTCGGGCGCCGGCCGGTTCGTCGACGACGTGCACGTGCCGGGTATGCTGCACGCCGCGGTCCTTCGCTCGCCGCACGCGCATGCGCGCCTGGTGTCGATCGATACCAAGCGCGCACGCGACTTGCCCGGCGTTCACGCGGTCCTCACCGCCGCCGACGTGCCGGCGATCGCCGTCATCCCGAACCGCGTCCCTGCGCCCACGGGCACTGATCGCTACCTGCAACCGGCCATCGCGCGTGACGTCGTCCGTTACGTGGGGGAGCCGGTGGCGCTCGTCGTCGCCGATGATCCATACGTCGCCCGCGACGCGCTGGAGCGGATCGACGTCGTCTACCAGCCGCTGCCGGCCTGTGCCTCCACGACCGAGGCGCTCGGGCCCGGGGCGTCGCGGCTCTTTCCGGACACCGATTCGAACAACGTCGCGACGATCACCATGCGCGTGGGCGACGCCGACGCCGCGCTCGGGACCGCCGCCCTCGTGCTGCGCGAGCGCTTCACCTATCCGCGGCAGACGGCGGCCGCGCTGGAGACGCGCGGGCTGGTCGCCGTGCCGCCGGATCCGCGGGGCGGCGAGCTGCACCTGATCGGCTCGACCAAGTGCATCCACATCAACCGGACGATCCTCGCGCCGATCTTCGGCATCCCGCTCGGCGCTCTGCGCCTTACCGAGGTGGACGTCGGGGGCGGCTTCGGTGTGCGCGGCGAGCTCTATCCCGAGGACATCCTGGTGCCGCTCGCCGCCATGAAGCTGGGTCGGCCCGTGAAATGGATCGAGAGCCGGCGCGAGAATCTGATGGCGGCCAACCACGCGCGCGAGGTCGCCTACGAGATCGAGATCGGCTTCGACCGCGACGGCCGCATCCTCGGGATTCGCACCGTGATCCACGCCGACATCGGCGCCTACGTGCGCACGGCCGCGCTCGTGCCCGCCGAGTTCGGCGCCTCCCTGCTCCCCGGCCCGTACCGGGTGCCGAACTATGCCTGCGATCTCTGGTCGGTCGTGACCAACAAGACGCCGGCAGGCACGCTACGCTCCCCCGGCCGCCCGGAGTGCAACTTCGTCCGCGAGCGCCTCCTGGACCAGGCCGCCGTCCGCCTGGGCCTCGATCCGGCGGGGATCCGTCACCGCAATCTGATCCGCCCGGATGAGATGCCCTACGACTGTGGCACCAAGTCGTTCGGCGTGAGCACCGTCTACGATTCCGGGGATTTCCCGGCGCTCTTCGACGAGCTGCTGCGCCGGCTGGACTATCCCCGCGCGCGGGCCGAGCAGGCCGCGATGAACGCGCGGCCGTCGGGGCCTCGGCGAGGGATCGGGCTGGCGGTCTACGTCGAGAAGACCGGCCTCGGCCCCTTCGAGACCACGCAGGTCGAGGCACGGCCCGACGGCATCCTGGTCGTCGACACTGGCGCCTCGTCGATGGGCCCGGGGCTCGAGACCGTGCTTGCTCAGATCCTCGGCGAGGCGCTCGGCCTCCCCGCCGCTCGCTTCGACGTGCGTCATGCCGACACCGCCGCCGTCGAGAGCGGCGTCGGCACCTACGGCTCGCGCGGCACCGTCACCGCCGGCAACGCCGCTCACCTCGCCGCGGCCAAGCTGATCGCCGAGGCGCGGCAACGGGCCGCCGAGCGCTGGGGTACAGCGGAGAGCGAGGTGACGTACGCGCACGGGGCTCTGGAGGCTCGCGGCCAGCGCATCACCCTGGCGGAGCTGGCGCGGGAACGTCGTCTCGCCGCCGGCGCCTCGTTCGAGGTGCCGAAGGTGACCTACGCGGGGTGCGCCGTGGCCGTGACGGCGGACGTGGATCCCGAGACCGGCGTCGTCGCCTTGCGCCGGGTCGTGGTGGGCGCCGACGTCGGCCGCGCCGTGAATCCGGCGCTCGTCGATGGTCAACTCGTGGGCGGCGTGGCCTTCGGCATCGGCAACACCCTGCACGAGAGCCTCGCGTACGACGCCGACGGCCAACTGTTGTCGTCGACCCTGATGGACTACGCGCTGCCGATGGCCGCCGACGTCCCGCCCGTGGACGGCTTCTACCAGGAGGTGCGCGCGACCACGAACCCGCTCGGCCTGCGCGGTCTCGGCGAGTGCGGCAACCCCGGTCTCGGCGCTGCCATCGCCAACGCCGTGTGCGACGCCCTCGCGCCCGCCGAGCTCGCGATCACCGCCCTGCCGCTAACGCCAGCGCGCGTCTTCCTGGCCGTGCGCTCCCCGCGTGTGCGCTCAAGTACGCCTGGATAGACTGCATGGCCGCGCGGCCTATCCCGCCTGTGCTAGGAGAGAGCCGGGAGGAAGCTGAAGAGCCATCGTGACACCAGACTCAGTCGTGCTGCTGGCCGGCTTCGTTCTCGCTCACGCGGCCTGGAGCGTCTCAGATCTGCCAAAGGGCGAGTTGCTGGTGCCCCTTGCGGTCGTCGAGACCGGTGGCCAGCGCCAGCTCCTTCGCTTCGAGGCGCAGACGCAAGAGCAGTCGATCGCGGAAGCCAAGGCGACGCTCACCAAGCGTCAGGGACAGTTGGATGCATGGGCGTTTGTGCGTGAGGGGCTGATGCCGGACGGAACCGGGAAGGTTGACGTCCTGACCGTTGATGCGTGGGCAAGAGGAATGACCCGCCCGATCACGTTTGTGCAGAAGTTCAGCCCTTACTCCTCTGGCGCCTTCCGTATCAAGGGCGACGCAAGCGTGGTCGTAGACGGCAAGCTCGTGGAGGGGGCCGAGGCGACCGGGTTGGTAAAAACGCTGTACAAGGGCGTGTCGCAGCACCCGAAGGCTGGGCAGCTCTGGCACGGCTGGCGCGGTAAGTGACACCTCAGGCTTTCTTCGCCGGTGGAGAGCCTTTTCAGTGAAGCCGGCATCAAGGCTCGCGGGCTCGTTCGCCGCCTACCGTGACAACTCTGCCCTGTTCTCGAGGAGGACTTTGCGCAGGATGTGTCAGGCTCCGTAGAGATGACAGGCGACCCGATGGCCGGCGGACCGCTCGCGTAACACCGGCTCCATCTCGCCGCAGACCGGCAGCGCCTGCGGGCACCGCGGATGGAACCGGCATCCCGGGGGAGGATTGAATGCGCTCGGCACCTCGCCTTTCAGGATGACCTCCTCACGGGCGTCGTCGGGGTGAGAGGGCAGCGCGTTGTTCAGGAGCACCTGCGTGTAAGGATGCAGTGGGTTCGTGTAGAGCTCGTCGGCGGCCGCCGTCTCGACGAGCTTGCCCAGGTACATCACGCCGATCCGCGTGCTGACGTACTTCACCACGGCCAGATCGTGAGCGATGAACAGGTAGCTCACGCCCAGACGATCCTGAATCTCGCGCAGGAGGTTCATGACCTGGGCCCGGATCGAGACGTCGAGCGCCGAGACCGCCTCGTCGAGCAGGATGCACTCCGGATTCGTGGTCAACGCCCGGGCGATCGCAACCCGCTGGCGCTGACCGCCCGACAGCTCGTGGGGATAGTCGTCGGCGATGCGCGGCCGGAGCCCGACGCGCGCGAGCGACGCGCCGACGCGTTCCGCGACCTCGGCCCGCGTAAGATCCGGCTCGGTCTGGGCCAGCGGCTCGCTGACAGTCGTGCGGATCGTCAGGCGCGGGTTCAACGAGCTGTACGGGTCCTGGAAGACCGCCTGCACCGCCCGGCGGTAGCCGCCAAGCTCCTGGCGACTCAGCGCGTGGATGTCGCGACCACGGAAGAAAATGCCGCCGGCGGTCGGCCGCTCCAGTGACAGGACGAGCCTCGCGGTGGTGGTCTTCCCGCACCCGCTTTCCCCGACCAACCCGAGTGTCTCGCCCCGACGTAGAACGAAGTCGATGCCGTCGACCGCCTTCACCGTCCCGAACGTGCGGGCGAAAATCATGCCGCGCGACAGCGGGAAGTGCTTGGTGAGTTGCCGCGCCTCCAGGATGACGTCTCCGGCGTCCACCTCGACACGCGCCGGCGGCGAGGCCGTCGAGATCGAGGCCACCCTTCGGCCTTGAATCGCGGTCTCCCCGGCGCGCACGCACGCCACGAGGTGATCGGGCTCGATCGACTCCAGCGGCGGGCGCGCCTCCCCGCACCGTGGCTCGGCCATCGGGCAGCGCGGGGCGAAGCTGCAGCCGGGCGGCACGTGGGCGAGATCCGGAGGCTGGCCCTCGATCGCCGTCAGCGGCGCGCGCCCGTGCTGGAGCGTCGGCAGACAGTTGAGGAGGCCGATCGTGTAGGGATGGCGCGGGCTGCTGAAGATGTCCCGGGTGCGCCCCGTCTCGACGATCCGCCCGGCGTACATGACCGCGACGCGGTCGCAGAGCTTGGCCACGATGCCGAGGTCGTGCGTGACGAAGACGAGGGCGAGATTCGTCTCCCGCTGAATCTCCTTCAAGAGACGCAGGTACTGCGCCTGGATCGTGACGTCGAGCGAGGTCGTCGGCTCGTCGGCGATCAGGAGGCTCGGCCCGCACGAAATGGCGATGGCGCCCGCCACGCGCTGGCGGATGCCGCCGCTCATCTGGTGGGGATAGGCGTGGACGCGACGCTCGGGATCGCTGATCCGCACCTGGCGCAGCAGCTCGAGCACCCGCTCGTCCAGGGCGCGGCCCCGCAGGCCCCGATGGAGCGACAGCGTCTCCGCGATCTGCTCGCCCACCGTCATCGCCGGGTTGAGCGAGGCCATCGGGTCCTGGAGGATCATCGCGATCTGCGCGCCTCGGAGGCGCCGCATCTCCTCCGGGCTCTTGGCGAGGAGGTCCTCGCCGTCGAAGACGACCTCCCCGCCGACGATGCGCCCGCCCGGCTCCGGCACCAACCTCAAGATCGAGAGGCACGTCATCGACTTGCCGGAGCCCGACTCGCCGACGATGCCCAGGGTCTCGCCGCGGCGAACGGAGAAGGTCGCGCCGTCCACGGCCTTGACCACCCCGCGGCGCGCATAGATGTAGGTGCGGAGGTCCCGCACCTCGAGCAGAGCGTCGGCCAACCTGGACGACCCTAGAGCACGAAGTTGTAGAGCTTGGCCACGTTGCCGCGGGTGATCTTGAACCGGTCGTCAGGACTGGCGTCCTTGAAGTCGCGCGCCACCACCTCCTGCGAGTGGGGCCAGGACGATGCCTGGTGGGGATAGTCGGACGACCACATGAGCTTGTCCACCCCGATGAAGTGGCGGTTGGCGACGCCGACGTAGTCGTCGATGTAGGTGCAGTACATCTGGCGCTGGAAGTACTCGCTCGGCTTCAGCTTCAGATTGAATCCGGCGGCGTAGCGACCCCGGTCGAACGCGCGGTCCATGCGCTGCAGGTAATACGGAAGCCAGCCGCAGTTGTTCTCGGCGGAGACGATCTGGAGATCAGGGAAGCGATCGAGGACACCGGAGAAGATCAGCACGCTGAACGAGCGTTCCACCTCGTGGGCCAGGACCGTGGCCCGCATGTAGCGCTCGCTGAACTCCCACTGGCTCTCCCGTCCCATCCCGGTGATGGCGTGCAGGCTGACGGGTACGCGCAGCTCCTGGGCAGTCGCCCAGAACTGATCGTAGACCTCCGAGCTGTACGGCTGGTCATTGGGAGGCGAGCACCAGATCATGGCCCCCTTGAGACCCGCCTTCGCGCAGCGGACGAGCTCCAGGGCGCCCGCCTTCGGGTCGTACAGCGAGATCAGGGCCAGCCCCGCCATACGCTTGGGCGCGTAGCTGCAGTACGCCGCCAGCCAGTCGTTGTAGACCCGGAAGCAGTCCTGCTGGAGCCCCACGTCCTTCAGCCAGAAGATGCGGAAGCCCAGAGTCGTGTAGAGCACGTCTGCTTCCACGCCGTCCAGCTCGTTGTCCTTCAGACGCTCGGCCGGGTCCCAGCCGCCGGGCCGGGCATCGCCGTAGGTGCCCTTGGTGAGGAACTCGGCGAGCTCCTTCGGGCTCTTGCCGGCGGCCAGACCGATCCCGATGGGGTGGGGCGCATAGCCTTCGTAGAGGAAGTAGGCGCCCTCCCGGCCAGCGGGATTCACCGCCAGACGCGGTGCCCGCTCGCGATACTTCTTCTCCACGCGTTCCACCCACAGGTCGGTCGGCTCGCTCACGTGAGAATCCGCGGAGATCAGCTTGTACTCGGCCATGTCCGGCCTCCTCTCGAGCGTCGTTAAAGGATTCTCTCAGATCTGACGCAGCTTCGGGTCGAGGCGGTCCCGCACCCAGTCGCCCAGGATGTTCAGCGAGAGCACTGTGACCAGGATGGCGATCCCCGGCAGGATCGAGACCCACCAGGCCTGTTCGATCAATCCCCGTCCGTCGGCGACCATCACGCCCCAGGACGGCGTCGGCGGCGGGATCCCCACCCCCAAGAAGGAGAGCGCCGCCTCGAGCACGATGACGTAGCCGACGTGCAGCGTGGCCAGCACCAGGATCGAGGGCGTCAGGTTCGGCACGATGTGGCGGAACATGATGCGGGTACTCGAGCACCCGGCGATTCGCGCGAGGGCCACGAATTCCTGCTGCTTGAGGCCGAGCGTCTCGCCGCGGGTGAGCCGCGCGTAGCTCGGCCACAAGAGAAACACGACGACGATGATCACATTCGTGAACGACGGCTCGAAGACCACCGAGAGCAGCACCGCGATCAGGATGCCGGGCAGCGAGAGCGAGATGTCGGCCAAACGCATGAGCAGCGTGTCGACCCAGCCGCCGAAGAAGCCGGCCAGCAGGCCGATGATGCTGCCGCCCGCCCCAGTGAGTGTGATCCCGACGACTGACACCGCCAGCGAGATCCGCGCGCCGTAGAGCAGGCGGCTCAGCGTGTCTCGGCCGTGCCGGTCGGTGCCGAGCAGGTGGCCGGGCTTCGAGCCCTCCAGGCCGATTGGCGGCGCCAGCCGCTCGCCGAGCGAGCCTTCGACCGGCGAGTGCGGCGCCAGCACGGGCGCCAGCAGGGCGCACAGCACGAGCGCCATGACGACCGCCAGCGGAACTGCGGGCGGCCAGCGCCGATCGCGTGCGCGCCGGACGAGGACGGCGGGCTCGACGGAGACCGCGGAACGGCTGCTCACTGCGAGTACCGGATCTTGGGGTTCAGGTACGCGTAGAGAATGTCGACCAGCAGGTTGACGCCGATGTACATCGCCGACAGAAACAAGACGACCGTCTGAACGATCGGATAGTCCCGCGAGTCGACGGCCTCGATCACGAGCAGGCCGAGTCCCGGCCATCCGAAGACCGTTTCCACGATGATCGAGCCGTTCAGCAGCGCGACGAACAGGAGAGCGGCGAATGTCACGACCGGCAGCGCCGCGTTCTTGAAGGCGTGCCGCCAGATCACGCGCCGCTCGGGCAGCCCCTTGATGCGCGGCGCATGAGTCCGGCCACCGCGAACCAGCCGAGGGTGATCCCGGGCAGGAGCACGTGCAGCGGTGTGCCGCGTCCGGAGGTCGGCAGGAGGTGGAGCAACACGCCAAAGATGAGCACGAGCACCAACCCGAGCCAGAAGGGCGGCACCGCCTGGCCGAGTGCGGCGAAGACGCGCGCGGCATAGTCGAGCGCGCTGCCGCGGCGGACCGCGGAGTAGACGCCGACCGGGAGCGCGACGGCGATCACGATGAGCACGGCGAGGCCGCCGAGCTCGAGCGTCGCTCCGTACCGCTCGGTGATGAGGTCGAGGGCGGGCCGGCGGAAGCGGACGGAGCGGCCGAAGTCTCCCTGGAGCGCCTGGGTCGCGAACCGCCAGTACTGCACGCCCCACGGGCGATCGAGACCGAGGTGCGCGCGCATCAGCTCGATGTCCGCTTTCGACGCCTCCGCCGGCATCATGATCTGAATCGGGTCGCCGGAGAGCCGCACGAGCGCGAACACGATGACGGACACCACGAACATCGAGACGATCGACTGGATCACGCGGCCGATGATGTAGCGCTGCACGCTCGATCGCTCACTTGTGGAGGACGGCCTTCAACTTTTCGACGAACGGAGGATCCAGCGTGAAGCGCGAGCATCCGTCGTCTCATGCGCGCCTCCAGAGTTGCTTCGTCGCGATGCGCGCCCCCTCGACCAGGGCGTCGAACTTGGCCCAGACGACGCTCGGGTGGATCTCGGTCGATCCCGCGAACGTGGCGAATCCGCAGTCCGCGCCGGCGATGACGTTCTCGCGCCCGACCACCTTGGCGAATCTCACGATGCGCTCGGCCACCAGCTCGGGGTGCTCGACGAGAACGGTTGATTGCGTGATCGTGCCCGGGATCAGCAACGCGCCGTCGGGCAGCGTGACCGTCTCCCACACGCGCCACTCGTGCTCATGCCGCGGGTTCGCCGCCTCGAACGAGTAGGCGCCGGCTCGGATCTTCAGCATGACGTCCACGAAGTGCTTGAGCTCGAGGTCGTGGACGCGGGGGCCGATGTTGATGCCGTAACAGGTGTGCCAGCGCACCTTGTCCCGTGGCAGCCCCCGCAGGGCGTGGTTGAGCGCCTCCACGCGCACCTCAGCCCATCGGCGGACCTCGTCCACGCTCAGCTCCGGGTGCGACACGTAGTGGGTCGCCAGATGAGGGTCGTCGATTTGCACGAGGAAGCCCGCGTCGACGATCGCCTTGTACTCCTCGTGCATGGCCTCCGCGATCGCGAAGAGGTACTCCTCCTCGGTCTTGTAATACGCGTTCTTCTGCCAATCCTCGACGCTTGTCGGGGAGATGGCCGGAATGAAGGCCTCCTCGGCCCTCGTCCCCGCGAGCGCGGCCTTGAGGTTGTCGATGTCCGCCTGCACGTGCTTGTGGCCCTTGTAGGCGATGGGCCCGGTGCAGACCATGTGCATGGCCCGTGCGGTGGGACTCGGCATCGCGCGACCGAACCACTCGTAGAACTCCGGAAAGGCCCTCACCTCTCGCGAGCCGCTCCACGGGCTTCCGGCCGCGTCCTTGTTCGGCTCGAACCCGGACAGGCGCTCGTTGACGTACGGAATGAAGCCCGGCTTGCCCATCTCGCCGTCGTCGACGACATCCAGGCCGAGCTCGGCCTGCTTGCGGACGATCTCTCTCACCGCGGTCCGTACTCGGGTGGTGTACCCATCCTGATCGTAGGGTCGGCCGCTGGATTTCGCCTGGATCATCTCGAGCAAGTCGCCGGGGCGGGGCAAGCTCCCGGCGTGGGTCGTGAGAATCCGATCGCTGCTACGCTTCATGCCGGGCTCACGTACTCGTAGTTGGTTTCCATCGGCACGTAGGCGAGGGATTGCCAGCCGCCGATCTTTCGGCTCATGGCCCACGTGATGGACTTCATCCCGAGCATGACGCCGTGGTGGGCGTCGTAGAGCTTCTGTCCGAGCGCCTGGGTCATTCGAACGCGCTTCTCGATGTCCAGCTCCCGCATGGCCGCCTCGATGTCCTCGTCGTAGGGGCCGTCGCACAGCAGGTTGAAGGCGCCTTTGGAATGGAGGACACGGCTCCAGGCCAGGATCGGCTCGTCGAACGGCGGCGAGCCGTACACCCAGTGCGTCTTGTTCGTCTTTCGGTTCCGGCTCTTGGGCCCGAAGGTGCTGGTCATCTCCGGGAAGCGCTTCGACTTGATCCCGACCTTCTCCCAGTCGAGCGCCACCGCTTCCATGACGTCCGGTCCGTCGAGGGCGTAGGCCGTGACCATGGGGTTCACCCGCACCTCGAAGCCTCCGGCATGCCCGGCCTCGGCGAGGAGTTTCTTGGCGCGCTCGGGTTCGTAGGGTGGGATCTTCCAGTCGGTGCTGTAGCCCTTGTGGAACGGGTAATAGTAGTAGGAGAACGGCGTCTCGGAGCCCTTTCCTTTCCAGAGCGCGCTGATGATCGCCTTCTTGTTGACCGCGAGGTTCATCGCCAGCCGGACCTTCCGGGCGTTCTCGCGGCTCTTCGGATCGCTCCAATCACCCGCCCACGGGCACGCGGGGCAGTAGTCCTCGCGATCCGACGTCGTCTGGCCGCTGAGGATGACCCAGTAGCACGCGGCATTCGGCACGTCGTGCAGACGGAGCCCCGACTTCGCCGCCTGGTCCAGGTAATCGCCGAAGACCACGCCGATGTCGATCTCGCCCGCCCGGAGCCCGGACAAGCGCGTGGCCGGGTCGGGGACCCGACGGATCACCAGCTCCTTGAAGGCGGGCGTCTTTCGCCAGTGGCCCGCCACCGCTTCGAATCGGTGGTAGTCCCCTTGCCGACCCTCGACGTGGCGGTAGGGGCCGGTGCCGATCGGGTGGAGCGCCGCCTTGTCCTCGCCGACCGTCTCCAGATACTTTTTCGGGACGACGTTCTGATAGCCGACGAACTGGGAGAAGTTCGAGGCGACCTCCCAGACCCGGTTCTTGAAGTGCAGCACCACCGTCAGCTTGTCGGGCGTCTCGATGCGCTCGAGGCTGTTCCGGAAGAACGGCGCCGAGCCGCCTCCGGAGTCCGGCTTGAGGTTTTGCTCGACCGTGAACCTGACGTCCTCGGCCGTCAGCTCGCCCCAGCCTTCGTGGAACTTCACCCCGGAGCGGAGCTTGAACGTCCACGTCCGCAGCTCGTTCGAGGCCTTCCATTCCGTCGCGAGCCCCGGCCGGTACTCAAAGGTCTTCGGATCACGCGTGATGAGCGGATCGTAGATGCAGTCCCACAGGGGCTTCTCGGCCTGAACTGTTCGCCAGGCGAACGGCGTCTCGGTGCCCCACTGGCCGACCGCCACCACGAGGCGGTCAGCCGCCGCCGCGGTGGCGCGAGAGGAACGGATGAACGGCGCGCCCATGACGGCGGCGGTCGCGCTCGCAGCCCGTCCCAGGAACGCGCGGCGATTGATCGATCCGGCCATCGAAGGCTCCCCTTTCGCTACTGATCCTTGAGCCGCACGTCCTCGTAGGACGGGAACGGTGAGTTGTGGATCCAGGTGATCGTGTGCTCGGCCACCCGCGGCCCGACCCCCATCAACGCGCGGAAGTCCATGATCGGGGCGAACATTACCCGGTCGATCGTGAGTTGCTGGATCTTGTGGAGCAGCGCCTCGCGCTTGCGAGGATCCCGCTCGCGGGCCTGCTGCTGGAACAGATCGTCGATATCGGGATACCCGCCGTACGCATAGCTGCCCTTTGAGTAGATGATCTCCTGCACGCGGCTGGCGGCATTGCCGGAGTTCCCCACTCCGGTGATGAAGAGATTGCGTAGCTTCTTCTCCCGCCAGGCGGCGTAGAAGGCCGCGCGCTCCACGATTCGCATCTTCACCCGGATTCCGACGGCGTTCAGGTAGTTCACGACCGACTCCGCGGTCGTGAAGAACGGAGGGATCGGCACCAGATCGCCGGCGTCGAGCCCGTTCGGGTAGCCGGCTGCGGCCAACAACTGTCTGGCCTTGGGTGGGTCATAGGATGGAGGTTCCACCGGCAGCGCGAAGTCCATGACACGCGGAATGATGACGCCGGCCGGCGGGCAGTACCCGAGACAGGCCGCCTCGTTGATCGCCTTGCGATCGAGCGCGTGGTTGACCGCGAGGCGCAGGCGCTTGTCGGCCCACGGTGACTTCGGATCCCACTGGTCGGGGAACTCGACCCAGGTGATGGAGGCGTGCCGTGAGGCCACGATCTGGAGCTTCGGGTCGCGCTTCACGTTCTCGGCATCGGGGCCGTCCAGGGCATAGGCGATGTCCGCCTCGCCGGTCTTCAGCATCGCCGCCCGCGTGGTCCCTTCGGGAACGCTCTTCATGATCAGCCGCTTGACGTAGGGCGCGTGCCGCCAGTACCCCGGATACGCCTCCAGGACGACCTCCACGCCGGGCGTGTGGCTCACGAATTTGTAGGGTCCGGCGCCGATCGGATGTTTCCTGAAGCCCTCGTCCCCGACCTGCGTGAGGTATTTCTTCGGGACGACGAGGCCGGCCGCCGTGGCCGTCGTGCCGTAGTAGGTCATGAAGTCCGGCCAGGGCTCCTTCAAATGGAAACGCACCGTCAGGGGATCGACGATCTCGACCTGCTCGACCCGCGTCTGGAATTCCCGGAAGCCGGTGCCGCGGTACCGCTCGAAACTGAACTTCACGTCCTCCGCGGTCACCGGATCGCCGTTGTGGAACTTGAGCTCGCTGCGCAGCTTGAACTCGTACACCCGTCCGTCCGGGCTCTCTTTCCACGACTCCGCGAGACTGTTACCCATCTTCTGCCCGGGCAGCGGGCGGACCATCGCGTCGTGGATGGCATAGAGCATTCCGAAGGGCGTGATCTGCGGCGGGGCGGTGGATGGGTCGAACCAGGTCGGGGCGAGCGTGACGTGCCACGCCATCACCGCTTCTCCGGGCTGGGCGGCATCCACCTGGCCCACGCTGAGCATCAGCAGGCCGGTCGTGAGGAACAGGACGCCGCGACAACGATGGAGGTTCATGGCTCCTCCGATCAGCTCACGTATTCGTAGTTGTTCTCGAGCGGCACGTAGACGAGGGTCTGCCAGCCGCTCACCTTCTTGCTCACCGCCCACGTCAGCGATCTCATCCCGAGCATCACACCCCGGTATTCGTCGTAGAGCTTCTGGCCCATCGCCTGGGTCATCCTGGCCCGCTTCTCGCCGTCGAGCTCCCGTGAGATCGTGTCGACATCCTCGTCGTATGGCCCGTCGCAAAGCAGGTTGAAGGGCCCCTTGGAATAGATGCAACGCTGCCACGCCAGGACCGGTTCGTCGAAGGGCGGCGAACCGTAGACCCAGTGCGTCTTGTTCGTCTTGCGCGCGCGATTCTTCGGCAGGAAGTTGCTGAACGCCTCCGGAACGCGGCGGACCTTGATCCCGACCTTCTCCCAGTCGAGCGCCACCGCCTCCACCATGTCCGGCCCATCGAGCGCGTAGGTCATGACCAGGGGATTCATCCGGACCTCGAAGCCGCCGGCGTGACCGGCTTCGGCAAGGAGCTTCTTGGCGCGCTCGGGATCGTAGGGCGGGACCTTCCAGTCCTTGCTGAATCCTTTGTGGAAGGGGTAGTACCAGTACATGAAGGGCGCGTCGGAGCCCAACCCCTTCCAGAGGGCGCTGACGATCGTCTTCTTGTTGACGGCCAGGTTCAGCGCCAGCCGCACCTTCCGCGCGTTCGCCTGGCTCTTGGGGTCACTCGGATCGCCCGCCCACGGGCACGTGGGGCAATAGTCCTCGCGATCCGGTGTCGTCTGACCCTGCAGAACGACCCAGTGGCAAGCCGCATTCGGCGTCTCGTGGATCCGAAGCCCCGCCTTGCGCGCCTGGTCCAGGTAGTCGCCGAACACGTTGCCGATGTCGATCTCCCCGGACCGGAGCCCGGCCAGCCGCGTGGCCGGGTCAGGGATTCGCCTGATGACCAGCTCTTTGAAGGCGGGGGTCTTCCGCCAGTGGTTGGCGACCGCTTCGAACCGGTGATAGTCCCCCTGCTTGCCCTCCACGTGCCGGAAGGGGCCGGTGCCGATCGGGTGGAGCGCCGCCTTGTCCTCCCCCACCGACTCGATGTACTTCTTCGAGGTGATGTTCTGGTAGCCGACGAACTGGGTGAAGTTCGAGGGGACCTCCCAGACCCGGTTCTTGAAGTGCATCACGACCGTGTGCTTGTCGGGTGTCTCGATGCGGTCCAGGTGCATACGGAAGAACGGCGCCGATCCTCCCTGCGAGTCGGGTTTGAGATTCTGCTCGACGGTGAACTTCACGTCCTCGGCGGTCATCTCGCCGAACCCCTCGTGAAACTGCACTCCCGAGCGCAGCTTGAACGTCCAGGTCCGCAGCTCGTTCGAAGGCTTCCACTCCGTCGCCAGCCCCGGACGGTACTCGAACGTTTTCGGGTCACGCATGATCAGCGGGTCATGCATGCAATCCCACAGGGTCTTTTCCGACTGGCTGGAACGCCATGCGAACGGCGTCTCGATTCCCCACTGACCGACCGCCACGACGAGACGATCGCCCGCCGCCGCGGCGCGCGACGAGGAGATGAGCGGCGCGCCCAGCAGCGCGGCGGTGGTCGAGGAAGCTCCCTTGAGAAACGACCGACGATTGATCGGCGCGGCCATCGTGTTGCCTCCTCGCAGTCCCTCGAGAGCGTGTGGAGTCGGCAGGGATGGTAACGCGTGGTCGGGGGAAGTCAATGCCGTGCCGGTGCTGCGTGCCGCCCGGCTCGTCACGCCGCGTGAGCTGGGATCTGCCCCCTGGGTGCGCGCGCCCGCGGCTTCGGCGGGCCTGATCTGAACAGGAGTGCGCCGGCGACAATCAAGTAGAACAGATAGCTGCCGGCCTCGAGCAACGACGGGCGTGCCCGGTACCCGACCAACCCATTGAGGAACCCGCCAACGACGCCGTGATCGTCCAGAGCACGCGACGTGTCCCAGGCCATCGACGACTGCGGAAGGACACCCATGGCCTCCAGTCTGCCGACGCCCGTGCTGAACATGCCGGCGGCCAGGAGCAGCAGGAATACCGAGGTGACAGCGAAGAATCGCTGCAGGCTCATGTGTCGACCGCCGCGAAAGATGGCCCAACCGAGCGTCGCCGCCGTCGCGAGGCCGAGGACCGCGCCCGTGGCGCTGGCCCAGCCCGACGGTGAGGTGGCCTGGGTCAGGAGCCCCCACAGGAACAGGACCGTCTCGGCCCCTTCGCGAAATACCCCGGTGAAGGCGAGCACGCCGATGATCCAAAGCCGGTGGCTCGCCTGGGCCTCGTCGATCTTACGTTGGACGTCGCCTTTCACGGCTCGGGCGTGCTGCTGCATCCAGTACCCGTGCCAGGTGAGGACGAGCACCGCGACGAAGATCACGCCGAGGCCGATGACGTCGGGCCCGAGGTCAAGCAGTGGCCCGGACAGGGCGGTGACGAGCACTCCCAGGGCGACGCTGGCAAGACCACCGAGCAGGCCACCCCGCGTGGCATAACGATAGTGCCGCTCGGCGCCGATCTTCTGGAGGTACGTGTAGACGATGCCCATGATGAGCGCAGCTTCGAAGCCTTCGCGGAGCGTGACGACGAACGTGCCGCCCATGGGGCTGCCCAGCTACTCGGCGACGATGCGGCCCGTCGCCTGCTGGTTGAAGTCGTCCAGGAAGGAATAGGTGCCGGGCTTGAGGGCGCGCATCCGGACGTTGACGGTCTTCCCGGCCGGCACGACCTTCTCGACGCGGAGATCCTTACTCTCGAATTCTGCCGCCTTCGCGCTCTTGTTCGTGATCACGAGGACGAAGGGCGCGTTCGCTTTGACCTTCACCTCGTTCGGCTGGAACTGATTTTTGTCGATGGTGAGGGGGATTTCCGGCGGCGCGTCCGCGGCGACCGCGGTCCCGACGACCGCGACGAGAGCGACGACGACGTACGCGATCAGTCGGTTGAGGCTCTTGCCCATGCTCCCCTCCCCGAGGCGGGGTTAGGTACCCAATCCAGGGTAAATTAGGATGACCTAATCTCGACGATCTGTCAACGTCCTTCCGGAAATCCGGCGCGACGCATCACGCGAGCCTTGCTACCATGGCGACCGGCAAAGCGACCATCACCGAACGACTGAGCCGACGGAGGCCACGCGATGGAATTCATCGACCTGAAGGCAGCGCAAGAGTTCTCACCGCAGCATCACGTGCACAAGAGCCTGACGGCGACGCCGCGGAGCGACATCACGATCGCGTGCTGGGAGCCGGGGCAGACATCGCCGATCCACCGCCACCCCGGCGCCGACGAGATCTACCACGTCATGGAAGGCAGCGGTCTCTTCTGCGACGGACGCACCGAGCGGCGGCTCGGTCCTGGGGACACGGTCATCTTCCCTGCCGACGACGTGCACCAGGTGACGGCGCTGACGCGCATGGTGCTCTACCGCGTGCAGGCGGGAGCCGACCGTCATCCCGAATCGCTAGACTCCTGGCCCGCGAAGCGTTAGCGGCCTCGGATCGAAGATCGGGGGGCCTATCGGGGCCCCCCACAGTCAGCCACGTCGGTGGATGCCCGAGCCCGTCACGAAGTCGTAGAGGTTGGCGACGTTCATCTTCATCACGCCCGGCGCCATGCCGTCCTGGCCCACGTCCATCGGATACCGGTCCGTCATCGCCGTGAGGTCAGCCACACACTGCTCCTTGGTCAACCCCCGCCCGAAGCCGCCGCGCACGTAATCGACCCACTCACGGATGAACGCGCCCTGCTCGTTCAGATACTGCTTGTCGCACACGGGGCCGTGACCCGGGACGAACGTGTCCTCTCGTAGACCTCGCAACGATTCCAGGGCCCCGAGCCAGAGGTCAGGATCCGCCTCCTGGAGCCAGGTGTGCACCTTACAAAAGATGTTGTCGCTGGTGAAGACGACACCTTCTTCCTCCACGATCACGGCGGCCTGGTAGGCCGTGTGGCCGGGCATGTGGACCAAGCGGAAGGTGTGGTTGCCCACGTGGAGCCTCATCTCGCTCTGAAACGTGATCACCGGGGCGTTGGGCCGATAGCCCTCCAGCAGCTTCGGCTCCTCCGGCCCGAACGACGCTATTCGGGCGACGTGCGCGGCCATATCAGTGGCCAGGATCCGTGTTCGCACGCCCTCGTGAGCGACCACCGGCACGTCGAAGTACGCGTTCCCGGTCCAGTGGTCGCCGTGGGGCTCGGTGTTCAGGATGTAGCGGAGCCGTCCGCGGCGTTCGACGTCCGCTTTGAGTCTGAGGGCGTCACTGGGCTTGTGCGGGCTGTCGATCATCACGATTCCGTCGGACGTTGTGACGATCCCGTGATTGCACCCGCGGAGCCCGGTCTCGACGAAGACGTTGGCGGTCAGCTGCTTCATGGGGTCCCCCGTTCGAGTGGTCGGTCGCGTGCGACAGGCTATGGTATCGTCGGACCCTCGGCAAGGTCCTGGCCACACCACTTTCCCTCAACGGGATTCTCCCGCTTCAAGGAGGGACCTAAGCCATGCCCTATAAGCTACTGAGTTATCAGGCGGGTCAAGCCGCGCGCGCTGGGGTGCTCGTCGGCGATACGGTGTACGACGCGGCGAAGGTCACAGGCCTCTCCGCCCATTCGAGCGTGCTCGGTGTGCTCGATGACTGGAGCCGGGCCAAACGGCTCCTCGCCCAGGCCGCGAAGCGAATCGAGTCCGGCAAGGGGCGCGTCAAGGGCATGCCGCTCAAGCGCGCTCGGTTGCTGGCCCCGGTGCTCTATCCCGGCAACATCTACTGCGCCGGCGCCAACTACACCGATCACATGGCCGAGATGGCGCGTGCCCAGGGTCAGGCGCCCGGGCCGACCATGAAGGAGCTGGGCGAGAAACCCTGGCACTTCGTCAAGACCTCGAGAAGCTCGGTGGTGGGACCTGGCGCCCGGGTCAAGATACCGGTCTATTCGCAGATGGTGGACTGGGAGGTCGAGCTCGCCGCGGTGATCGGCAAGGCGGCGCGGGACGTGCCGGTGGAGAAGGCGCTCGACTATGTCGCCGGCTACACCATCGCCAACGATCTCTCCGCGCGGGACGTCATGAGACGCGACAAGAATCCCGCGACCTCGCCTTTCCACTACGACTGGCTCAGCCAGAAGTGCTTCGACGGCGCCTGTCCGCTCGGCCCGTGGATCGTGCCGGCCAGCGATATCCCCTACCCTCAGAACCTCGCGCTGAAGCTGTGGGTGAACGACAAGCTGATGCAGGACTCCAATACGGGGAAGATGATCTTCACCACCGCCGAGCAGGTCGCCATGCTGTCCTCCCGCGTGACGCTGCACCCGGGCGATCTCGTCCTGACGGGAACCCCGGCGGGCGTGGGAATGCCGCGGCGCATGTTCCTGAAGGCCGGGGACGCGGTGAAGCTGTGGATCGAGGGCGTCGGCGAGCTGAGCCACACGATGGCCGGGTGAGGCCGATGAGCGAGATCGATCGCGAGCCGTACGTCGGCCGGCCGCTGAAGCGGACGGAGGATCCGAAGCTCATCACGGGTCGGGGGCAATACGTCGAGGACATCAAGCTGCCGGGGCTCGCGCACCTCGCGTTTCTTCGGAGTCCGCATGCCCACGCCCGCGTGACCGCGCTCCGGATGGACGCGGCTCGCAGAGCCCCCGGCGTGGTTCGGGTCGTGACGGCCAGGGATCTCGGGCCGTTGCGACCACTCCCCTTCATGGCGATGCTGCCGGGACTCAAGCAGGTCCAGTGTCCGTACCTGGCTGAAGCCGTCGTCGACTCGACCGGCGTTCCGGTCGCGGCGGTCGTCGCCGAGAGCCCGTCGCTGGCTCGCGATGCCGCCGAGCTGATCGAGGTCGAGTACGAGCCGCTTCCGGCGGTCGCCGACCCCGAACGCGGCCTCGAGCCCGGGGCTGCCCTTGCCCATGCTGAGCTCGGGACCAATCAGGCCTTCAGCTGGCCGCTCAAGGGCGGCGACGTCGACGGAGCGTTCTCGAGGGCCGCCCATATCGTGAAGGTGCGCCTCGACCACAACCGGCTGGCCGGAGCCCCGATGGAGCCGCGCGGCGTTCTCGCGCGGTACGACCCCGGGAGCGACGAGCTAACGCTGTGGTTGACCACCCAGAATCCTTTTCTGTCCCGCGCCGATCTCGCGGCCGTCACCGGCTTTCCGGAGCACAAGCTCCGCGTCATCGCGCCGGATGTCGGCGGGGGCTTCGGGGTGAAGGGGCCGCTCTACCGCGAAGAAATCGTCGCGGCCACGCTCGCGCGTCAGCTCAGTCGCCCCATCAGATGGATCTCGACCCGCACCGAGGACCTGCTCACCACCATTCAGGCGCGGGCCGCCGTGTCGGAAGCTGAAGGCGCCCTGACCGCCGACGGAGAGCTGATTGGTCTCAGAGCGAAGGCGGTCTTCGATCTCGGTGCCCATCTGCTCGGGCTGTCCCTCGTGCCCCCGATGTCCGCCTCGACTCATATCTTCGGTCCCTATCGGATCCAGAACGCGGAGCTTCTGAGCATCGGCGTCTACACGAACACCGCACCGACCGGGCCCTACCGGGGATCGGGACGGCCCGTCGGCGTCTACCTCATCGAGCGCCTCATGGACGAGGCGGCTCGGGCTACCCACCTCGACCCCGTCGAGATTCGCCGGCGGAACTTCATCCCGGCCGAGGCGTTCCCCCACCGCACGCCGTTCGGCGTCGCCTACGATTCCGGGAATTACGCGCGAGCGCTCGATCGCGTGGTGGAGCTCGCGGACTATCAAGGTTTACGCCGAGCGCAGGCCGAGGCGCGCACGCGTGGCGAGATCATGGGGATCGGTGTCGCGGCGTACGTCGAATCCACCAATGTCCTGGGCTGGGAGAGCGGAGTTGTCCGGGTAGAACGGAGCGGCAAGGTCACCGCCGTCACCGGATCGAGCCCGCACGGCCAGGGGCACGAGACGACCTTCGCCCAGATCGTCGCCGACCATCTCGGCGTCGCGTACGACGACGTGATCGTCCGCCACGGCGACACCCTGGGCGCGCCGCAGGCGATCGGCACGTTCGGCAGCCGCAGCGCCGGTCTCGGCGGAAACGCGCTCGCCCAGGCCGCGGTGGAGATCAGGGAGAAGGGACGGCGGCTCGCCGCCAGGCTTCTGGAGGCCAGTCCGGAGGATCTCCAGCTCGCGCGCGGCGGGTTTCAGGTCAAAGGAGTGCCCGAAAAGATCGTCGGGTGGGATCGGGTCGGCGAATTCGCGCATCGCGGGATGGGACTGCCCCCGCAGGAGACGCCCGGGCTCGAAGCGACCGTGTTCTTCCGCCAGGATCAGCCGTCGTGGAGCTTCGGGGCCGGCCTGGCCGTGGTTCGTGTCGACCGCGACACCGGCCAGGTGCGGCTCGAGCGTTTCGTCGCAGTAGACGACTGCGGCAACGCGATCAACCCGCTCCTCATCGACGGACAGATCGTGGGCGGCTTCGCGCAGGGGCTCGGCCAGGCGCTGCAGGAGCGCATCGCCTACGGCGAGGACGGTCAGCTGCTCACGGGAACGTTCATGGAATACGCGATTCCGCGTGCCGACGACATGCCCGAGCTGGTGGTGGATCGGACCGTGACGCCGTCGCCCCTCAACCCGCTGGGGGTCAAAGGCGTCGGCGAGGGCAGCGCCTGCGTGGCGCCTCCGGCGATCGTGAACGCGGTCGTGGACGCACTGACGCCGTTCGGCATCCGCCACGTGGACATGCCGCTCGCAGCCGAGAAGATCTGGCGCGCGATGCAGGGCTGAAGGAAGCGCGCTACCGGGCGGGCGGAATGATCGGGAGCAGGACGTGTGAGGGCCGACCCGGACCGCAGTGGATCGTGACCTTCTTGCCGAAGACCCCGGGCGGCCGGTCGCGCGGATCGTTGTGCTGGAAGGGGCCGACGCCGGTGAAGACCGCGCCGAGCGTCCCGAGCCCGGTCGAGGGGCCGCCGGGATACTCGTAGTCGCGACCGCGCACCGTGAGCCCGATCCGATAGCCCGCGGGCACCACGATGCACGTCGGCCAGATCTCCACGTCCAGCTCGTACACTTTGCCCGGCGTGAGCGGTTGCTTTCCGTCGTGGGTATGGTACGGGCGATAGGGCAGCGTGAGCTTCGGATCGAGCTTCCGATGTGAAGCCCGGAGCCACCCCTGAGCGATCGGCGTGTGCGGATCGAGCGCGCCCTGGAACACGACTTCTTTCATGTTCGGCGTCAGCACGCGAACCACGAGGAAGAGGTCGGCGTCCGTCGTCTGGGACGAGACGTAGAGCTTCGCCGCAATGGGGCCGGTGAGCTCGGTCGCCCTCGGCAAGGGCGGTGTGAGAAAAGTGACGCCGTCGCCCAGGCCATCGTAGGTCACGCTGCCTCGCCGGCCCACGGGCGCGCGGGCCAGGCTCTGGTCGGCCGAGCTCAGATAGAACTTGGTCCACCGCGTGCGGGCGAGCGGCCATTCCTTCTCGTGCCGCTCGACAAATGTCTCACCGGGATGGCGCACCTGAAGCACGACCCGCGGCTGCCTTTTCCATCCCGTGTCCTCGCCCTTCAAGAAGTGGCCGAAGAACTTCTTCTGAAGGTTTACGCCGTAGTCGGTGTAGAAGTGCGTCCAGTGCTCGATGCCGTGGACCTCGAGCCACTTCTGCTTCGACGCCGAGCGCACGAACCCCTCGAAGTTGCCCCGGGGATGCAACCCCTGCCCGCCCCAGTTGGCCGCGGAAAAGAGCGGAATCGTGATCTGCGACCAGTCGGGCATGCGTGAGCGCCAGTACGCGTCGCTGGCGAGCGGGTTCTGCCAGCAATCCTCGAAGAAGTCGCGCCGGTTCCCACCGAGCTCCTCCTCGGTCAGGCTCGGCGGCCCCGACACCCAGTCTCCGTTCATCCGGCTGCGAAATCCTCGGGTCCCACGTCCGTGCTGGACCCGGACGACCTGCGAGGGGAACCACGCCTTGCCGAACGTGCAGAGGATGCCCCCGTGGTGGCTGAGGTCACGGTAATAGTCGGCCGCGCCCTCCCAGATGCAGATGGCCGCGAGGTGGGGCGGCTGCAGCGCCGCCACCTGCCACTGGTTCATCGCATAGTACGAGATGCCGTTCAGCCCGATCTTGCCGGTGCCCCACGGCTGCCCGGCCGACCACTCGATGCAGTGGTAGAGATCCTTCGCCTCCCGGGCCGACCAGATGTCGAGCTGACCGGGCGACCGGCCGGCGCCGCGCGAGTCCACCCGGACGCAGACGTAGCCGTCCGGCACCCACTTCTCGGGATCGACCACTTCCCAGTTCTGGTACTTGTTCGTCGAGCCCCCTGGGACGTCCGGGTGCTCGGCCGCCATGCGCTGCCACTGGTCGGTGTAGAGGTCTTCGAAGTGGAGCCATTTGCCGTACGGGCCGTAGGTCAGGATGACCGGGTACTTGCCCGCCTGGAGAGGCCGATAGACGTCGGCGCGAAGGACGAGGCCGTCGTCCATGCGGATCGGGACGTCCCAGTCGATGCGCATCCCGTCGCGAACCTCGCTCGTGAAATCGGTCATGGACGAGGGGCCTCCTGGCCGGCGCCGTCGACGCGCACCGCGTGTCCGGTCTGCGAAGATTCGACGATTGCTTCGAGCACGGCGATGTTTGCCGTCGCCTCCTCGCCGCCGACCTCCGGCGTCGTCCCGTCTCTCACGCACCGCGCGAACTCGGCGAGCTCATCGACCACCGGGTCCACCGCCGTCAGGGGCACCGCGGTTCGCTCGGACTGCCCGCGACGCGCGAGAAAGAGCCGTGTGCCATCCGCCTCGCTCCACGCCTGCGCCTCGGTCCCGTGCACCGTGATGACCGCTGTGCGGTTCGCGTGCACCCACGAGGTCCCGAGGTAGCCCAGGCTGCCCGAGGCGAATTCGAAGAGGATGGAGGTCGCGTCGTCGATCTCCACGCCCGTGAGCGCCACGCGGCGCACGAAAGCGGTCACGCGAGCGATGGGGCCGAGGAAATACCGGTAGGTGTCGACATGGTGAATGCCGAGGTTGGTCATCGGGCCGCCCGGTGTCTCGGCGCGGACCGCGCGCCACATGTCCGGCGTGAGCGCGAAACCGATGTTCGCCGAGAAGTTGCCCTCGATCTGAGCGGTGCGGCCCATCGCTCCCTCGTCCAGGAGGCGCTTGAGGGCGCGGCTCGCGGGCTGCCGGCGCCGCTGGTGGCCAACGGCGAGGACGACCCGAGCCCGGCGGCACGCCTCCGTCGCCCGCTGTGCGTCGGCGACGGTCAGGGTGAACGGCTTGTCGACGAAGACGTGCTTGCCGGCCCTGGCGGCCGCCACCACCTGCTCGGCGTGGAGCGAGTGGGGCGTGGTGATCAGCACGCCGTCCACATCCGGGTCGGCCAGGATCGCCTCGAAGCTCGGTAGGGCCCGGCAGCCGTGAGCCTTGGCAAAGGCCGCTCGGTTGTCGGCCGAGCGGCTTGTGCAGGCCACGATGGCGAGACCCGTCCCCTGCCGGGCCGCGTCGGCCAACACGCGCCCCCACCCCCCGACGCCCACTGCCGCGACCCGCACCGGTGTCATCGATTCAGGATCGAAGGACGAAGTCGAACGTCGCCATCTTTCCGTCGGCGGCGTCCTGCACCCGCATCACTAGGTCGCGATTGAAGATGGGATCCCGTCCGTTCCCCGCTTCGCCCGGAAAGTACAGCTGGGTCGTGAGCACCGGACGGTTCGGGGCCTGCACCCTCACGTGAAAGTGGCGTGTCCGGCCGACGTAGTTCCCCGGCACGATCGTCTCGAGACGATAGCGTCCCTGATCGTCGGTGAACTGGTGGCCGCGCAGTCGGTAGCCGGCGTTGTCGTACGCTCCGTTGCTGTCAGCGTGCCAGACGTCGATCAGCGCGCGCGGGACCGGCTGGCAGCTCGTGGACAGGACCACGCCGGCCACGACGATCCTCACTCCACTGATCCCAGGCTCCAGAAGCGACTCCCGCCTCGGCGAGTCCGGCTTGAAGTAGGGGCCCTCGGTCTGCCGGGGCGTCGGCTGCGGAGCGTCGGGACAACTCGGCGTCGGCCGGAGTGGCTGCGCCTGCGCCGTGACCGCCGTCCAGATCCCCGCCAGCGCCGTCGACATCACGGCGACCAGTCTGAAAAACCCGCGACGCGACGTCGTTGGAACTGCTCTCATGTCGCCACCCCTCCCAGGCCCGATTCCGGTAACTACCCTAGTGACTGGCTCCCGCCGCTGTCAAACGGCGCCGCCGGCGCCAAAACCTCCTGGCCCCCACCCCGGGGCGGCGTTAGGATCTCAAAGAGTGGGCGAGCGAACTGGAGGCACTGACATGAGCATCTTCAAGGCTCTGGCGGTCAAGGACGTCGACGAGGCGACCCAGGCGATCCCCTTGCTCGACGTCGGTCCTGCGTTCCGCGCGGAGCCCGGGGCGCTCGAGGGCGCGGCGCGCGACGTGCGGCGCGCCTGCGAGACGGTCGGCTTCTTCTACCTGGCCGGCCACGGGGTGCCGCAAACGCTGATCGACGCGGCCTTCGCGGCATCCCGCGAGTTTCACGCGGTACCGCTCGACTCGAAGCTCCGGCTCAAGATCAACGAGAACAATATCGGATACCTCGCCGTGAACGAGAGCATGCAGCGACACTCGACCGTCCACAAGGCGACCCGGCCGAATTTCAACGAGAGCTTCTTCATCAGCCACGACCGGAGCGCCGATCACCCGGACGTCGTCGCCGGCACGCCCCTGCGCGGCAAGAATCAGTGGCCCGAGGGCCACGAGCGAATGCGGGCGGCGATGGTGGCGTACTTCAAGACCCTGGAGGGACTCGGCGAGCGCCTGCTCCCGGTCCTCGCGCGTTCCCTCGCGATGCCCGCGGACCACTTCGGCCAGTTCTTCCGGAACGAGGCGCACATCAATCTCCGCTTCCTGCACTACCCGCCCCAGGAGACGGACGACGCGGAGCAGTTCGGGCAAGGGCCCCACACGGACAACTCGTTCATCACGATGCTCGCGCGAGAGGACGTTCCGGGCCTTGCCGTCCGTCTGCCGAGCGGCGAGTGGATGGCGCCCCCGGTGATTGCGGGGACCTTTCTGGTGAATCTCGGCAACATCATGAAGCGGTGGTCGAACGACCGCTTCCTGTCGACGCCGCACGGGGTGCTGAACGACTCGGGGAAGGACCGGTACTCGATCGCGTTCTTCTACAGCCCGAACGTCGATTCCGTCATCGAGTGCTTACCGACGTGCGTGAGCGCCGGCGACCCGCCGCGCTATCCCCGCGCCGTCTATCGCGACCTCGTGCTGGAGTTCTACAACGCCAACTACTTCCACCGAAAGGACTACGCGGGCGCCGCGGCAGGGAGCTGACGAGAGCTGGGATCTGGATCCCGGTCTTCCTGGTGAACGCTTCGAACGCTGCTTCCTGACCGTAGTGGCGCGCGGAGTAGACGAGCAGCTCGGCCGCCTGCGTCGCACCGGCCGGGGCCAGCTCGAGGCCGAGTACCAGCGCGATCAGTCCGAGGGCTACGACACCGGCAGGACGGTTGACTCTTCCCGGGCGCTATTTCAGAACTTCCTTCCGACCTTGATCGGTGGACCCCGGTATAGTCGTCGGGTGCGTGACTCCTGGAGCCGATCTGTGCCGGCAGAAGACGTCGAGCTGACACCGCTCGCCCTCGGGGAAGGCGACGTCGAGGTGTCCTTACTGGATGTGACACGACTGGCCGACACGGAATCGAAGGCCTTTCGGTTTCTGACTCCCGAGGAGCACGAGGAATACGAGCGGCTGCGGCATCCCTCGCGCCGCCGGGAGTGGCTTGCGGCACGGGTCTGCCTCAAGACCATGCTCCTGCGGTGTCGGCGCCTCGGCGATCCGCGGGAGTGCGCCATCATGAAGGACAGTCGCGGGCGGCCCCGACTCTCCTTCGCACCCGGGTTGCCCGCCCACCCTGGGTATGACTGCTCTCTGTCTCACAAGGGGCGTTTCGCCTGTGCCGGAGCCTCGAGCACGCCCGCCATCAGAATCGGTATCGATGTGGAGGAAGTGTCGCCACGTCTGCTGAGTCTGGCCAATGCGTTCGCTCATGACCGCGACGTCGTGATCGGATCACGGCCCCCGGAGGAACGCCTGACGATTCTCTGGGCGCTGAAGGAGGCCTGCGCGAAGGTGCTGGGCAACGGCCTGGCTATGGCGTTCCGCGATGTTACCTGCGAGGAAACGGCGCCCGGGCGGCACCGGGTCACGACCGCCGATGGCCTGGAATTGCGGGGACGGCACATCGTGCACGAAGGGTACGTCGTCGCGCTCTGCGTCGGAAGGACTCCCGGCTGAGAACCCTCGTGCGGCTTCAGCCGCGCCGTCCGCCCGTCATCATCCGCAAGAACGCCGGCGACAGCCGCGGATCGAGCGTGTCGCGGATGCCGTCTCCGAGCAAGTTGAACGCCAGCACGGTCACGGTGATGGCCAGGCCGGGGAAGAAGGCCAGCCACCACGGTGGCACGAGCGCGGTGATCGAGTCGGCCAGCATGTTGCCCCAGGTCGGCGTCGGCGGCGGCACGCCGACTCCCAGGAAGCCGAGCGCGGCCTCGATGACGATCGCGACGCCGAGGTGCGTCGTCGCCAGGACCAGATAGGGGGCGACGCACTGGGGCAGGACGTGGAAGGTCATGACCCGAAGCGAGGAAGCCCCGCTCGCCCGCCCCGCCTCGACGTATGGCATCTCGCGCACCGACAGCGCCACCGAGCGAATCACCCGCCCGCCGAAGGGGATGCGCGTGATGGCGATGGCGAAGATCACCGCCGGCAGCCCTGTCCCGATGGCCATGGAGATGGCCATGGCGAGAATCAGGTCGGGAAACGATTGGAGGATCTCCATGATGCGTTGGCTCACGAGGTCGAAGCGCCCGCGCAGATAGCCGCAGGCGACGCCCCACAGCGAGCCGACCGTCGTTCCCA
>WNFC01005354.1_pt1 | contig 28220 bp, 27 predicted proteins | sample 5400541 | NCBI WGS metagenome assembly WNFC01 (sample SAMN13153342, study PRJNA577476) | soil metagenome | isolation source: 120 cm saprolite under Douglas fir tree site 2 hole 2 replicate 1 | place: USA:California | collected 2015-04-18
AGCCGGCCCGCGCCACCACCACCGAGGTCAGTTCCCGATCGGTGTCCCGCATGGCCAGGGCCTGCGCCGCCGGGGCCAGGCGGCGGGCCCGGACCCAGGCGAGCGGCGAGCTCCACGCCACGTCGATCCGCCCGTCGACGAGGTCCTCGACCTGGCGCTCGTAGTTGGAGTACAGCACGTAGTCGAAGCCCAGGTCGGCTCGGCGCAGCCAGCGCCGGAAGCCCTCCCAGATGGTCACCACCTTCGGGTCGTAGGCCACCGCCCCCAGCAGCAGCGCGCTCAAAACAGCTCCATCCCGTTGATGGCCCGGCCCACGAAGTCGTACAGGGCGTCGCTCGTGGGCGCCATGACCCGGGCGGCCCGGGCGTCCCGGAAGCGCCGCTCGATGGCGACCTCCTTGCGGAAGGCGGCCCCCCCGCACACCTTCATGGCCAGGTCGGTTACCGCCACCGACGCCTCCCCGGCGGCGGCCTTGACCTCCAGGACCCCCAGCATGGCGTCGGGCCGGTCGGCGGCCAGGGCCGCCAGGGTGTCGCCGAGCAGGGCTGCGGCCTGGTCGGTGGCGATGCGCATGCGGGCCTGGTCGGCCCGCACCAGGGGCTGCTCGGCCAGCGTCTGGCCGAGGTGCTCGAGCCGGGTCGCCCGCACGTGGTCGCCGGTCTCGGCCGTGACCGCCTCCATCACGCCCACGCTGAAGGCCGCGCTGAGCACCAGGAACCACGGCAGCGCCTCGGCCAGGGCCAGGTCCAGCCCGGTCCCGTCGGCTCCCAGCAGGGCGTCGGCGGAGACCGTGACGCCGGCGGCGGCCACCGGCGCCGAGCGGTTGCCGCGCAGCCCGAACCCGTCGAACCCCCCAACGGTCAATCCGGCCGAGCCCGCCGGCACCAGCCACAGGCTCATGGGCCCGTCCGCGGCCAGGGGGCGGCTCGACCACACGTAGCTGTCGGCCTCGCCGGCGGCGGTGACCCAGCTCTTGCGGGCGTCGAGGCGCACGACACCGACGCGGGCGGCATCGGCCCTGGCCGTTCCGAGCGGCGCCCAGAAGTGGCTGCGGGAGCCGGCCTCCGAGAACGCCAGCGTGGTGAGGTGCTCGCCCCGGCCGATGGCCCGGCGGACGTCCTCGGGCCCGTGGTTGTCGACCAGCACCGTGCCGGCGTAGTGCATCAGCACGACCATGGCCGTGGAGCCGCACACGCCGGCCAGGCGCTGGACCACGCCGGCCGCCTCGGCGAGCCCCGCGCCGCCACCGCCGAGGGAGGGCGGGACGGTGAGGCCCAGCAGGCCGGCGCCGGCCAGGGCGGTGACGGCTGCCCGGGGAAAGACCCCCGCCGCGTCCACGTGCGCCGCGCCCGGCGCGACCACCTCGTCGATGACGCGCTCCAGCGCGTCCTGGTAACCGCTCACTGTCGATCCCTCCCGTTGCTCGATGGATGTGGAACCGACGGCCGCGGCCTGTGCGCTAGGGGTGGCGCGAGCGGGGCACGGTCGTCGCTGCCGCCCGACCGGACGGCGGTCTGCCGCTTCAGCGACGGCGTGCCACGGCGCTGCCCTCCTTCACCCTCGGGAGGCTAGTCGCCGGATCAGACGTCCTCGTAGGCCTCGTGGGCGAGGGACTCCTCGAGCAGCCGGCGGGCGGTGCGCAGGGTGAGCCACTCGCTGTCGGCGGTGCTCTTGCTCTGGCGGCTGTGGCGACGGAGCAGCTCGGACAGCTGGTCGATGGCGGCGTGGGCCAGCTTGCGGTCCCCGCCCGAGAGCCGCCGCAGCTCGCCCACGGCCTGCTCGCCGTAGGGGGACGAGCTCTGGGCCAGCGCCCGGGCCCGGGTGACGAGCCGCTCGATGGCCGCGTCCAGGGAGGGCAGCTCGTAGGTGGGCAGGGCCGCGGCGGGTGCGGCGGTCGCCCGGCCGCTGTCGACGATGCAGCTCTCACCGAACACGTGGTGCCACGCGTCGGCCTCGGCGGGGCGCAGCTCGTTCCACGCGTGCCCCGACCACCCGCACCGGCAGTGGGCCTGGTGGGACCGCCCTCGCCGCTCGATGATCATGGTGTGCTCGCCGGCCTTTGCCACCCAACCTCCCGGTACCACCTGAGACTACCCCGCGCGGCGGGCAGGGGACATGGCCCGGTGGCCGCGCTCGCGCTATGGATTGCTCATTTCGCGCCACCCGTCTCATGCCGGCCCCGATCGGCGTCGAATGGTCAACATGGCGTTCACCCCTGAGCTGGACCGCGCGGGTGTGCTGACCCAATGGGCCGCCACGGGGCGGTCCAACGACTCCGACCCCCGCTCGGCCGGCGCCACGGCCGCCCGCCATGCCATCGCCGGCGACGACCCCAAGCTGCTGGTTGTCTTCGCATCCGACGCCTACGACCTCGGCCAGCTGCTCGCCGCGATCGCCGACGTGAGCCAGGGCGTGCCGACGATCGGCTGCTCGACCGCGGGTGAGATAGCGGCCTCCGGGCCGGGCACCTCGGGCGTGGTCGTGATGGCGCTGGGCGGGCCCGGCTTCTCGGTCGCCACCGAGGTGGGCCGGGCGGACGCGGTCGGTCTGCGCCTGGCCGGGGCCAAGGTCGCGGCCAGCGTGGGACGCATCCAGGCCCGACCTCACAACGTGCTGCTGCTGCTGAGCGACGGGCTGGGCGGTGACCAGCAGGAGGTGGTGCGCGGCGCCCACAGCACCCTCGGCGCCGAGGTGCCCCTCGTCGGGGGCTGCGCGGGCGACGACATGAAGATGCGCCGGACCTACCAGTTCCACGGCTCGGAGGTGCTCGAGGCCGCGGTCGTAGGTGCGGCCATCGGCTCCGAAGGCCCCATCGGCATCGGGGTGGAGCACGGCTGGCGAGCGGTGGGCGAGCCCATGGTCGTCACCGGTAGCTGCGACAACAGGGTCGTCAGCCTGGACGAGCAGCCCGCCCTCGACGCCTACTTCGAGCGCCTCGACGCCCCCGAGGACGTCCGCCACGACGCCGAGGCCTTCACCCGGTACGCCATGACCCACCCGCTGGGCCTGAGCCGGCGCAGCGGGGACGAGGTCCGCTTCGTGGCCGGCGCCAACTTCGCCGACCGCTCGATCAACTGCATCGCGGCCGTGCCCCAGGGCAGCCTGGCGTGGATCATGGAGGGCGACTCCGCGTCGGTGCTCGGAGCCACCGACGTGGCATGTCAGCGCGCCCTAGCAGGTCTCGGCGGGCGGGCCCCACTGGGCCTGCTCGCATTCGACTGCATCGCCCGCAAGGGCGTCATGGGTGACGACGGCGTCGCCACCGAGGTCGAGCGCATCGCCGGCTACGCGGGGGGCGCCCCGGTCGCCGGCTTCTACACCTATGGGGAGATCGCCCGTACCCGGGGCGTCAACGGGTTTCACAACCAGACGCTGGTTGTGGTCGCGTTCGCGTAGCTCTGGTGATGGCCCCCTCCGGTTGGGCGACGCAGCAACTGGCCGAGTTCCTGGCCGTGCTGACCGAAGCACCCGACGACCGGGCGGCCGTGGTCGACGCGCTCGAGCGCATCGCCGAGTCGTTCGAGGCCGACGCCGGCGTCTTCCTCTCCCGTCACGAGGTCGTGTCATCGCTCGGCTGGGGCACCAGGGGCGCGGACGAAGCCGAGCTGGCCTCGGTGATCGCCAGCGATCGTCCCGTGCTGAGCCTGCCCGGAGTGGGGCGGTGCGAGACCGTCGTCATCCCGGTCGACCGCGACGCGGGCACGACCCTCGTCCTCGCCAGGGCCAGCTACCGATTCACGGGTGAGGAGGTCGGCCTGCTCCGGGGCATGGCCCGGGTGCTCGCGCTCGGGCTCCGTCTCCTCGGCACCGTCGCCTCCGAACGGCGCCAGACCGAGGAGAACAGAGCCCTGGTGGCGTCGCTCCAGGAGCGGCACACGCTCGCCGGGCGTCTCTCGAAGATCCAGCGCAAGATCTCCTCCCGCGCCCCGCTGGCCGAGGTCCTGAACGCCATCACGTCCGGCGCGGCCGAGCTGCTGGGCGACGAGGTCGTGGCCCTGCGCCTGGTGGAGGAGTCCGACCCGGGCTCCATGGTGATGGTGTCCTCGATCGGTGTCTCGTCAGAGATCGGCCAGCCCATCCTCCGCCTGCCGGTCGGCGCTTCGCCAGGACCGGGCTGCGCTGCGCCATGGCCGCCCCGGTCCATCTGGAGGGCCGGCCCGCTGGCAGCCTGGTGGTCGGTTCCCACCGCCAGGATCGCGCCTACTCGACGGCGGAGCAGGAGATACTGATCGCTTTCGCCGAGCATGTCAGCCTGGCGCTCAACGACGCCCGTGCCGTCACAACCATGAACCGCACGCTCGAGACCGCCATGCACCAGGCCATGCACGACGAGCTGACCGGGCTTCCCAACAGAGCGTGCTTCTACGACCGAACGGAGCAGGCCCTGCGACAGGCCGCGCGGGACGGCACGAGGGTGGCGGTGCTCCTGTTCGACCTGGACCGCTTCAAGGAGATCAACGACACCCTGGGGCACAAGTACGGGGACCGCCTGCTGCGGGAGATCGGGCCCCGGTTGCGCCGCGGGCTTCGCGAGGTCGATACCCTGGCTCGGCTGGGTGGGGACGAGTTCTGCGTGCTGCTGCCCCAGGTGGAGCACCTGGACGATGCCCGGCTCGTGGCCGAGCGGGTGGTCGCCGGCCTGGAGGAGCCGTTCGAGGTCGACGGCATGACGCTGGCCGTCGAGGCCAGCTGCGGCATCGCCATGGCCCCGGACAACGGCGACAGCGCCGACCTGCTGCTGCAACGAGCCGACGTCGCCATGTACGTGGCCAAGGACACGCACGTCGGCGTGGTGGGCTACAACGACGAGCTCGACGTCAACACGCCCAGCCGGCTGGCGCTGCTCGGCGAGCTGCGGCGCGCCCTCGGGACCAACCAGTTCGTGCTCCACTACCAACCCATCGTCGCCCTGGCCTCGGGCCGGCTGGAGGGCGTGGAGGCCTTGATCCGGTGGCAGCATCCGACGCTGGGGCTGATCCCTCCGAACGACTTCATCCCGCTGGCCGAGCACACGGGGCTGATCAAGCCGCTCACCACATGGGTCCTGAACACGGCACTCGCCCAGCTCCGGGCGTGGCAGGACGCGTCCGGCAGCGGCGTGCCGCCGGAGCTCAAGATGGCCATCAACCTGTCGACTCGCAGCCTGCTCGACGAGACCTTCCCGTCGGAGGTCGAAGCCGCCCTGACCTGCTGGCGGATCCCGTCCCACCTCCTCGAGCTCGAGATCACGGAGAGCACGATCATGGCCGACCCGACCCGGGCCTACGAGCTGCTCACAGAGCTGGCCGCCACCGGCGTGCGGATCGCCATCGACGACTTCGGCACGGGCTACTCCTCCCTCGCCTACCTCAAGAACCTGCCGGTGGACGAGCTGAAGATCGACCAGTCGTTCGTCATGCACATCCGCGAGGACCCCAACGACGCCATCATCGTACGGTCGGTCATCGACCTCGGGCACAGCCTGGGGCTCAAGACCGTCGCCGAGGGCATCGAGGACCTCGAGACCTGGACGCAGCTCGCCCGCCTGGGGTGCGACAGCGCCCAGGGGTACTTCCTGGCCCGGCCCATGACGGCCCGGGACTTCGACGACTGGGTGCGCCGCTCGGACGCGATGAGACCCCGGGTGCTGCGCCCGCAGACGATCGCGCTGCCCACGGTGCAGACCGCGGCCGAGGTTCAAGCCGCGACGAGCTGACCGCCTGCCCGCCCCGACGGCTGCGGGGGGCGCGAGCCGCGGCGGCCGACCACGACCAGCCCGCCGGATACCACGGTCAGCAGGGCCAGGGCGGCCCACGCGGCGGACGATCGCCCGGGCGGGCGGGTTTCCCGCTCGCCGAGGACGCTCGCCAGGGTCGCGTGCACCACTGGCGGCGGCAGGGCCGCGGGGTCGGCAACGGCCGGCGCCGCAACGGGCGGGCTCGGCGCGGCCGCGGGTGCGGCCACCGCAGGCGCAGCGGCAGGCGCGGCGGCAGGCGCGGCAGCCGGCGGGGGCGGCGGCGCGGGTGCGAGGGGCCGGACCGGGCGGGGCGACGCGGGCGCCGGCGGCCGCGGCGGGGCGACCGCCGCCGGCCGGGCGGCGGCGGCGCCGGTTGGCTGGCGGAAGATCTCGGTGACCCACAGGCGGGAGCCGGACCAGACGACCCCGATGCCGACCTGGGTGTAGGCGGGCAGCAGGATGTTGGCCCGGTGGTCCGGCGAGACCATGAAGGCCGCCTGGACGCTGGGCTCGTCGCCACCGGTGCCGACATTCTCCCCCACCGTCTGCCAGCCGGTCACGGCGGAGCCCAGGTTGGGGGTGTGGTAGAGCTGGTTCCTGGACGCCATGTCGGAGCTGTGCTGCCGGGCCAGGGCCACCAGGTCACCGGCGGAGGCCAGCCACGCCAGGCCGTGGCCGGCCCGGGCCGAGTTGGTGGCGGCGAGGAAGGCGGACTCGTCGGAGGCGCCGCTCGTGGCCGCCATGGCGGCGCCGGCCGAGCCCAGCAGGGCGGCGGCGACAGCCAGCGCGGCCACGAGGGACCGGCCCGGCCTGACCCGTTCGAGCCTCCCCCGTCGTTCGAGCTGCATGCTATCGTCCCCCTCGTCACTTTCGACTAGGACTGTTATCGCTCGAACGGGCCTGGTTCTATACCCCTCTGCTGGGCTATTTGCGAAATGGCACATGTGGGCTAGTCAACAAGTTCGACGCCCCCGCCCCCGTGTCCTCGCCGCCGGCGCCCGTAACGACGCGGCATCCTGGAGCGATGGCCTGGACCGGACATGAGCACCCGACCCCTCGTTGAGCTCGTCGGGCCGGTCGAGCTCGAGGTACCCGGGCGGGTCCCGGTCTTCGTGGACGACTCCGGCCGGCGGCGCCGGTACACCGCCTGGTTCGGGCGCGGCCTCGCCGTGCTCGTCGGCGCCTACGTGCTGCTGCTCGCGGCCAGCCTGGCCCGGGCCCCGTGGGTCCCGAAGGTGTCGCTGCCGATCGTCGGCAACGTCTTGAAGCCGCCCGGACCGCAGGCCCTGGCCCTGGGAGCCACCGCCACCACCACCCAGGCGCCCGCGCTGGCCCCGGGCGCGCCGGGCGCGGCCGCATCGGCCCCGGCCGGCGGCGTCTCGCCCACCGGCGCGGCGTCGGGCGGCGCCGGCGCGCTTCGCCCGGGTCCCACCTCGCCAGGCGTCGCGTCGACTCCGACCGCGACGACCCTGCCGGCATCCGCCACCTCGACGACGGTCGCCCTGCCCGGCTCGTCCGGCACGGCGCCCGGCCGGACCTCGACGACCGTGGGCTCGGCCACCACCACCCGGCCGTCGGGCGCCGGTACCCACAACCCCCACGACACCACCACCACCGCGCCGGGCAAGGGCACCGGGACATCCGTTCCGTGAGCACGCCCAGCCGGGGCGCCCTGCGGCGCAGGCGGTGGCGGCCGCCGCCGCACTGGCTGGCCTTCGGCGCCGTCCTGGGCGGGATCGTGCTCGCCCTCCTGGTCGACGGCATCGCCCACAACCGCGTGGGCGCGGCGTCGACCGTGGCCCGGTCGGGCCGGCCCCTCGGCGGGCTCGGCGGGGTGGGCCCGATCGCCGACTTCTCCTCCTCGACCATCCGCAGCGCCCAGCCGCCGGCCAACCAGGTGGCGCTGACCTTCGACGACGGGCCCGATCCGCGGTGGACGCCCCAGGTCCTGGCCCTGCTGGGTCGCTACCGCGTCCCCGCCACGTTCTTCGTGGTCGGCTCCAAGGTGACCACCCATCCCGGCCTGGTGCGGGCCGAGGTGGCCGCCGGCGACGAGGTCGGGTCCCACACCTTCACCCACGCCGAGCTGGGTGCGGTGTCCGGCACCCGGGCCAACCTCGAGCTGTCGTTGACGCAGGTCGCCCTGGCCGGCGCCATCGGGCGGTCCAGCTCGCTGCTCCGGCTCCCCTACTCCAGCCAGCCGCAGGCGCTGACGGCGTCGGGGTACCGGGCGGCGCGGGCGGCCGGCCGCTACGGCTACCTCGTCGTGTTCGCCGACCGGGTGACCGAGGACTGGCGCCGGCCCGGCGCGGCCGTCATCGCGGCCCGGGCCATCCCGCCGCCCGGGCAGGGCGCCGTCATCCTGCTGCACGACGGCGGCGGGGACCGGTCCCAGACGCTGGCCGCCCTGGCCCAGCTGGTGCCGGCGCTCCAGGCCCGGGGCGTGCAGCTCGTGACCATCTCGCAGCTGCTCGGTCGCTCCGCCCAGGCCTCGCTGGCACCGGTCGGCACCGTGCAGCACGCCCAGGGCCTGGCCCTGCTCTGGTCGGTGCGGTCGGCGCACTGGCTGGTGGTCGCGGTCTTCGCCCTGATCGTTCCGCTGACCCTGCTGGTCCTGGCCCGCACCGTGGCCGTCGTCGTGCTGGCGGGCCGGCAGGCCCGGGCCAGCGGTCGGCGGCCCATGCGGCCACCGCCCGTCGAGGAGCTGCCGCCGGTCAGCGCCGTCGTGCCCGCCTACAACGAGGAGGTGGGCATCGCGGCCACCGTGCGATCGCTGCTCGGCTCCGGCCTCGGCGACCTCGAGGTCGTCGTGGTCGACGACGGCTCCACGGACGGGACCGCGGCCGCCGTGCAGGCCGTGGCCGATCCCCGGGTGCGGCTCATCCGCCAGGCCAACGCGGGCAAGCCGGCCGCCTTGAACGCGGGCGTGGCCGAAGCCACCCACGACATCCTCGTGCTCCTAGACGGCGACACGGTGTTCGAGCGCGACACCCTCGCCTGGCTGGTGGGACCTCTGCGCCATCCCGGCGTCGGCGCCGTCTGCGGCAACGCCAAGGTGGGCAACCGGCGGCGCCTGCTCGGGAGGTGGCAGCACGTCGAGTACGTCCTGGTCCACAACCTCGACCGCCGGGCCCAGGACCGGCTGCACTGCATCACGACGGTCCCGGGCGCGGCGGGAGCCTTTCGCCGCCAGGCTCTCGCCGCGGTCGGGGGCGTGAGCGACGACACCTTGGCCGAGGACACGGACCTGACCATGGCGCTGGCCCGGGCGGGCTGGCGCGTGGTCTACGAGGAGCGGGCCCGGGCCCACACCGAGGCGCCGGCGGGCCTGAACGACCTGTGGCGCCAGCGCTACCGCTGGTGCTACGGGAGCCTCCAGGCCATGTGGAAGCACCGGGGGGCCGTCGGCGAGGGCGGGCGGCTCGGCCGCGTCGCGCTGCCCTGGCTGGCCCTGTTCGGGGTGCTGCTCCCCCTGCTGTCCCCCGTGCTCGACCTGGTCGCCGTGTACGCCCTGGTCTTCGGCCGGGCGCGGGAGGTGCTGGCCATCTGGCTGGCCTACAACGTCATCCAGGTCGCCCTGGCCGCCTACGCCCTGCACCTCGACGGCGAGCGCACGACCGACGCCTGGGTGGTCCCGCTCCAGCAGGTCGTCTACCGCCAGCTCATGTACCTGGTGGTCATCCAGTCGGCGCTCAGCGCCCTGGCCGGGACCCGCCTGCGGTGGCACAAGCTGGCCCGCACCGGCGAGGTGATCGTGCCCCCGCTCGCCCCATGACGCCCACGCGCCCCCCGGCTACCGCGTCCGGGCCCCAAAGTCCGACAATTCCGACTAGCGACGCCCGCCCGAGCGGCCTACTCTCGGGTCCGCTGCCTCGAGCCCACCTGGGCGGCTCCGAGCAGGGGGCGTCGGAGGAGGCGGTGACCTCGAACGAGAACGATGAGACCAACGGAGCCTTCTGGGTCTCCACGAGCGAGATGGCCGGCGTCTCGACCATCGTGATCCAGGGCGAGCTCGACCTGGCCACGGCCCCGCTCGTCACGGCGAAGCTGGAGGAGGCCTTCTCCATTCCGGGCTCGCTCGTCATCGACGTGACCTACATGGGCTTCATGGACTCCTCGGGGCTGGGCATCCTGGCCAAGGCCTTCCGCCGGGCCCGGACCGACGGCCGGAGCCTGGCCTTGCGCAACCCCTCGCCTCCCATACGCAGGACGCTCGAGATCGCCGGATTGGACTTCCTCATCGAACGCCGCGACTGAGCCCGCCGGTGCGCAAGCCCTCAGTTCGGTCGGCGCCCTGCCGATGTCATGAGGGCCGATCCGATGACGGCCGGTCCGATGAGGGCGAGCACGCAGGATGACCATTGGCGCAGAGTTCGACACCCTGCTCGCCGCGGCCCAGGCCGGCGGGGAGTGGGCCTTCGCGGCCCTCTACCGTGACCTGAACCCCAAGCTGCTGCGCTACCTGAGCGCCCACGCGCCGGGCGCGGCCGAGGACGTCGCTGCCGAGACCTGGCTGGGCGTGGCCAGGGGGCTGCGCTCGTTCACGGGCGGGGAGGGCGCCTTCCGCAGCTGGTTCTTCACCATCGCCCACCGCCAGCTCGTGCAGCTCTGGCGCGACCGCGGCCGGCGCCCCTCGAGCCCGGCCGATCCCGAGTCCTTCGCCGACCTCGCCGCCCCGGACGACCCCGAGGCCGCCGGCGTGGCCATCGTCTCGGCCGCCGAGGCCGCCCGCACCATCCGGGCCGCGCTGTCGCGGGACCAGGCCGACGTCGTGCTGCTGCGGGTGCTCGCCGGCCTCGACGCCGACCAGGTGGCCGAGGTGCTCGGCAAGCGACCGGCAACCGTCCGGGTGCTTCAGCACCGGGCCCTGCGGAAGCTGGAGGGCCAGTTCAGCCCGGAGCCGGTAACGAGAAGGCCCCCCGGCGCGATTGCACCGGTGACATGACCCGTCACCACCTGGACGACATCGAGGCCGGACGGCTGCTGGCCGGGAGGCTCGCTCCCGAGGACGCCCCGCCGGGCTACGCCGGCCTGGCCACCCTGGTGCGCGCGGCGGCGGGGCCCGCGACGGTGGCGGAGCTGGCCGGGGAGGCCACCGTCGTGGCCGCCGCCCTCACGGTGCTCGGCGCGGCAGGCGCCGGCGATGCTCGCAGCCGGCGCTCCTCCAGGTGGGTCAGGGCCTTGACGGCGAAAATTGCGGCCGTCGCGGTCGTCACGGTGGCCGGCGCCACCGCAGCCGCCGCGGCGACGGGCAGCCTGCCCGCCCCGGCGCAGACGGCGGTGTCCGATGCCGCCTCCCACCTGGGCATCTCTGTGCCCGAGGCCGACCACCACGGCCCGGCCGCCTCCACCGGCGCCCCGACCGGGCACCGCGGCGCGCCCACCCCCAAGGTGGCCGGCTCGGGCCAGGACGCCAACACCTTCGGGCAGTGCACCGCGTTCCTGGCCGGCACCGCGGCCGGCAAGGACGCCTCGACGGCCTTCAAGGACTTCATCGCCGAGCACGACGGGACCGTCGCCTCGACGACGAGCTTCTGCAACACGTTCCTGGCCACCCGGACCGCCGGCCACGGCCAGGCGGGTCCGGGCACCCAGCCCTCCACGACCGACGATGCCGGCGGACGGTCCACGACCTCCGACCACCCCGGCAGGCCGGCTGACAAGCCGGCCACCACCTCCACCACGCACCCGGGCGACGGCGGCGGCCATGGCGCGGCCCCGGCCCCGAGCTCCGCCGCGCCTCGCACCGGCAGCAGCCACCCGTAGCCACCGGCATTCGAGCGCGCCACGCCGCCCGAGGCCGTCACGGTCGCCCTTTCCCCGGATCAGGAGCGGGCCACGACCAGGGACTGGAGCAGGCCGGCGATCTGGTCGACGCCCGCCACGTGGTCCACGGCGTCGGCCCGCCCGATGGTCGCGTGGGGCATGGAGAACTGCTCGGACGAATGCTCGTCGGCCGCGATGACCGTCCCGCCGAGGTCGTGGACCGCGGTCGCTCCCGTGGCCCCGTCGTGGCCGCCTCCGGAGAGCACGACGGCGATGGCGGCCGCGCCCACGCTGATGGCGAGCGTGGTCAGGAGCAGGTCGGCCGACGGCCGGCTCGGCGGCGCCGCGCCCGAGACGATGAGCCGCAGCGTCCGGTCCGGCAGCACCAGGGTGTGCAGCCCCGGCGGGGCGACCACCACGACGCCGGGGGTCAGCTCGGTGCCCTGCTCGGCGAAGCGCACCGGGAGCTGGGCCCGGTGGGCCAGGATGGCGGCCAGGCCGCTCGCCCGGATCGGGTCGAGGTGCTGGAGGGCGATGACGGCCGCGGGGTACCCGGGCGGCAGCGGCGAGAGCACCCGGGCCAGCGCGTCGAGGCCACCTGCCGACGACACCAGGGCGACCACCGGTCCGCCCGCTCCCGTGCCCCTCACCCCGACAAGCATGCCAAAGCCCCGTCCCGCTGTCGCCTACCCCGCAGCCCCGTTTCGCCGGGCGTCCTCGAGCTGGGCGCGCACCCACCGGGCCAGGCCGTTGCGGCGCACGACGGCCGCGCACGCCTCGCGCCGGTCCCGGCGCTCCCGGGCGTCCATGGTGAGGGCGTCCCACATGGCGGCGGCCTGCTGCTCGATGTCGAAGGGATGGACCCGCAGCGCGAAGTGCCCCAGCTCGTGGTCGGCTCCGGCGTTCTCCGACAGGAGCAGCACGCCGTCGCGCTCGTTCACCACCACCGCCTCCTTGGCGACCAGGTTCATCCCGTCGGCGATGGCGTTGACCACGAGCACGTCGTACTGCTTGTAGGCGGCCACGGCCAGGTCGAGGTCGTTCACGAAGCGGAGGTCGACCGGCTGCCAGTCCGGGGTGCCGTGCTTCAGGTTGAGGTCGGCCACAGTGCGGCGGATCTCCTCGTAGTACTCGGCGTACTCGCGCACGTCCTGGCGGCTCGGTTGCAGCAGGGCGAGGAACGTCACCCGCTCCCGCACGTCCGGCCTTCGTGAGATCAACAGGTCGTAGGCCCGGAAGCCGCGCAGGATGTTCTTGCTCAGGTCGGTGCGGTCGACGCGCACGATCAGCTTCTCCCGCCGGCCCTCGCACAGCTCGCGCTCCCGGGCCAGCACCGCGTCCGAGCGGGCCAGGGCGTCCAGCCGGTCCACGTCCACGGAGATCGGGTACCAGCGGGCCGCCACGTCCCTCCCCTCGCGGTGGACGGTCAGGGCCCGGTGGTCGACGTCGCAGGACAGGACCCGCTCGCAACCCGTCACGAAGTTCCGGGCCGACCGCTCCGTCTGGAACCCGACCACGTCCGCGCCCAGCAGGCCGGCGAAGATCTCCCGGCGCCAGCCCTCGGGCAGCACCAGCCAGGCATCGGGCTGGGGCCAGGGGATGTGGCAAAAGAAGTTCATCACGACGTCGGGCCGGCGCGCCCGCACCATGCCGGGCACGAGGTAGAGGTGGTAGTCCTGCACCATGACATGGGGCTCGCCTCCGTTGGCCAGCTCCGCGACCACCGCCTCCGCGAACCGGGCGTTCACTGGGACGTAGCCCTCGTCCCACGCCCGGTGCTCCTCGAGGCCGATGTCGGGGGCCTCGCTCAGCGACCACAGCTCATGCTGCAGGAACCACAGCAGCGGGTTGGCGATGCTCGAGTAGAACCGGCGATGGGCGACGGGGTCGAGCTCGACCATCCGCAGCCGCCACCCCGAGCCCTCGTCCAGGATCACCCCGTCGGACTCCGCGGCCGCGGCCCGGTCCTCGTCGCTGATCGCCGCGCACACCCAGGCGGCGTCGCCGACGAAGGGGCGCACTCCGAGGAACGCCGACACCAGCCCGCCCGCCCCTCGGGTCACGACCCGGTGACCGTCCTCGCTGGTGAGCTCCACCGGCCCCCGGTGGGAGGCGACCACGATGCGCCCGCCGAGCCGGGTGGCAGATCCTGGCGGCTCGAGCACCTCTTGGTGTTGCCCGTTGGCCTCCCCGCCCAAACCGAGGCGGCGGCGCATCAGGAGAGCCCGGGGGTCAGCCCGGCTCTTGCTCTGTCAGCACCAGGGCAACGCCTTCCGGGGTCTCGTCGACGTCGAGGGCGGCGGACGAGAGCGGGCCCACGACCTCGGGAGCGAGGAACATCCGGGTGCCGTCCTGCACCGTGACCTCGTCATCCTCGGCCGGCAGCTCGGCGAAGGTCATGCCCAGGGCCATCTCCGCTCCGCTCTGGCCTTGCGCGAACAGCCGGAGCCCGACCGTGTCGGGCAGACCCCGCTCTCGTCTCGCCTCTGCTACCAGGGTCGCGGCGGCAGGGGTCAGCTTCAACATGGAATCGTCCTCCCGTAGCTCGAGATCCAGCTTGAAGTGGAAAACAGGGTCCTACCCCAGAGGGGGCCCGGTCCACACGGCTGCCCGGGCCAAGGCGCCCTATTCTGTGGCCGCGGTCCGATGACTCCCGTGACAACCGGCCGTCTTCACCACAGAAACCCCGCGCCTCGAGCCGCATCCGAAGGGAGCCCGACATCATGACCCTGGCCCGCCTGTCCCGCTGGTGCTACCGCAACCGCCGCCTGACGGTGGCGCTGTGGATCGTCGGGTTCGTGGTGCTCAACGTGGTGGGCGGCGCCATCGGCAACGCCTACAGCGACAACTTCAGCGGCGGCCACTCCGACTCGATCACCGCGTTCCACCTGCTCCGCAGCAGGTTCCCGGCCCGGGCGGGTGACACCGCGGACATCGTCTTCCGCTCGGCCGCCGGCGTGAACGACCCGGCGGTGGCGGCCAAGATGCAGGCGCTGTTCACCTCGGCCCAGGGGGTGGAGCACGTGGTCGCCCTCGACTCGCCCTACCAGTCCCCGCGCCAGCGGGTGAGCAGCGACGGGACCATCGCGTACGCCACCGTGACCTTCGACAAGCAGTCCGGGGACCTGCCCGCCAAGACGGCCAAGCCCATCATCGCCGCCGCCAAGGCGACCGCCGGGCCGGGGCTGCAGATCGAGCTGGAAGGCCCGGTCGTGGCCCGCGCCGAGCAGGCGCCCATGGGCTCGACGGAGGGCATCGGGCTGCTCGCCGCCGTCATCATCCTGTTCGTGGCCTTCGGGTCGCTGCTGGCCATGACCCTGCCGATCCTCGCCGCCCTCTTCGGCGTGGGCTCGGGCGTGGTGTGGGTGGCGCTGCTGAGCCATCTCATCACCGTCCCGTCCTTCGCCCCGTACGTCGCCATCATGATCGGCCTCGGCGTGGGCATCGACTACGCGCTGTTCATCGTGGTGCGGTACCGATCGGGGCTGCACGACGGGCTCAGCCCCGAGGACGCCAACGTGCTGGCCCTCACGACCGCCGGCCGCGCTGTGCTGTTCGCCGGCAGCACGGTGATCGTCTCGCTTCTCGGCATGTTCATGATGGGCATCAACTTCATCTACGGCCTCGCCCTCGGCGCCGTGCTGGCCGTGCTCATGACGATGCTGGCGTCCGTCACCCTGGTGCCCGCGGTCATGGGGTTCGCGGGGAGCAAGCTGGCCGCCAAGGAGAGCAGGCGCCGCCACCACCGCGACACTGCGGCGTTCCGCTGGAGCCGCCAGATCCAGCGCCGGCCGTGGCTGATGGCCGGCCTCAGCCTGGCCCTGCTGCTCACCCTGGCCCTGCCCATGCTGTCCATCCGGCTGGGCGCCTCCGACCAGGGCAACGACCCGACGTCGCTGACCACCCGCCGGGCCTACGACCTGCTGGCCACGGGCTTCGGGCCCGGATCCAACGGGCCCGTGCTGCTCGCCGCCGACCTCACCGGCACCACGACCGCGGCGCGAGTCGGCGCGTTCGCCGCCGCCCTGCGCAACGACGCCGACGTCGCCTTCGTCGTGCCGCCCCGGCTCAATCCCACGGGGGACGCCGAGGTGGTGACCGTCATACCCAAGGGCGCGCCGCAGGACCGCTCCACCGAGTCCCTGGTCCATCGCCTGCGGGGCCAGATCCGCCAGCAGGGCCTCGCCGTGCACGTGGGGAGCGTGACCGCCATCGCCATCGACGCCAGCGACAGCGTCGGCTCCCGGCTGCCGTACATGGTCGTGGCCGTGATCGTGCTGTCGTTCCTCCTGCTGATGACGGTCTTCCGCTCGGTGCTCGTGGCGGTCAAGGCCGGCGTGATGAACCTGCTGTCCATCGGCGCCGCCTACGGCGTGATCGTGGCCATCTTCCAGTGGGGCTGGCTGCGCAGCATCGTGGGCATCGGCCGTCCGGGACCGATCGAGTTCTGGGTTCCGATGATGCTGTTCACCATCCTCTTCGGGCTGTCCATGGACTACGAGGTGTTCCTGCTGTCGCGGGTGCGGGAGGAGTACCTACTGCACGGCGACAACGCCACGGCCGTCGCCGACGGCCTGGCCGCCACCGCCCGGGTGATCACCGCGGCCGCGGCCATCATGATCGCGGTCTTCATGTCCTTCGTCCTCGGCGACCTCCGGGTGCTGAAGCTCATGGGCCTGGGGCTGGCCAGCGCCATCCTCGTCGACGCCACCGTGGTGCGGATGGTGCTCGTCCCCGCCACCATGGAGCTGCTGGGCAACGCCAACTGGTGGCTCCCCAAGTGGCTGGACCGCCTCGTGCCCCGCGTCAGCATCGAAGCCCCCTCCCAACCGACGCCGGTGCCCGAGCCCGCCCTCGCCCAGCCCGTGGGCTGACAGCCGCCCTCTACCAGCGAGTCACTGGCCACTGGAGGTGCCAGCGTCGTCGTCGCTCCCACGGCGGAGAGAGCTGGGCGCCCCAGCCGTTTCTGTTGACGCCAATCGCGCTATAAGCGCGATTGGCGTCAACAGAATGGATTGGGTGCGGCTCCTCGCCGTGATCGATCAGAAGCTCACACTCCGAAGCCATCTCCGCGGCTCCTCTCGACCGGGGCCCCCGACGCCCCCCTGGAGAGCCACGGGACCACTCGGACCTGTCCACCCTTGCGCCCGTGGTGGCAGCGGCCTGTCCGGCGTCGAAGACTTCAGGCGCGCCGGTCACCACCTGCCCGCATCCGGCCACCGTCGTCGGGATCGACCCGCCCGACCAAGCCGTCTGAGGATGCCGGGGCCGACGGATGACCGTTTGAGCATCCCTCGGTCGCGGCCTCCAGAGCTACAGAATCTAAGGCGTGATCGGAAGGCTGACGCAGCGCGACGGCACAACGGTCGAGGCCACGATCGACGCCGTCCGCCAGCACCTCGGCGGGGGGGAGTTCTTCTGGCTCGACCTCGACGGCATCGACCCGCCGGACAACGCGTTGCTGCTCGGGGACTTCGGCTTCCATCCGCTCGCGGTGGAGGATGCCGAGCACTTCGGCCAGCGCCCCAAGATCGAGGAGTACGACGGCTTCACCTATTTCGTGGTGCACGGAGCCGACGCCGAGGCTCCGTCCGACACGGTCGAGCTGCACGTCTTCTACTCCGACAAGCACGTGGTGACGGTGCACCGGGGTGCCTGCGGACCGCTCGACGAAGTGCGCGGGCGCCTCGGACGGCACCGCACGGCCGAGCTGTCGCCTCCGGAGGTGTCGGTCCTATACCTGGTCGTGGACAGCCTGGTGGACAGCTTCTTCCCGGTGCTGTCCAAGTTCGACGACCGCATCGACGAGGTCGAGGACGAGATCCTCAAGGAACCCACGGAAGCCCAGCTGGCCGAGCTGTTCGACATGAAGCGCACGCTCGTCTCGCTACGCAAGGTGGTGACACCTCAACGTGACATGTTCGCCGGGCTGCTCTCCGGGGTGCGCGGCCTGCCGGGGATGACGCCCGAGGACGAACGCTACTTCCGGGACCTCTACGACCACCTCATCCGGATCAGCGACCTCGTCGACTCCTACCGGGACCTGCTCACGGGTGCGATGGACACGCACATCTCCACCGTCTCCAATCGACTCAACGTGGTGATGAAGCAACTCGCCATCATCGCCACGCTCTTCCTGCCGATCAGCTTCCTGACCGGATTCTTCGGCCAGAACTTCTCCTGGCTCCTGAACCACTTCCTCAACAACGAGTGGGCGTTCTGGGTCTTCGGGATCGGTCTCCAGGCCGCCGCCGTGATCGGCCTTCTGGCCATGTTCCGCCGGCGAGGGTGGCTCGGGGGCCCCACGGCCTGAGCCCCCTGCCCGTGCTCTCACCCCAAAGGCCCATACTGGGGTGGTGAGCGAGCACCATCACCGTCACGACGCTGAGCAGCCGTTCGACGAGGGATCTTGGAACGAGATGTATAGGTCCTCCGCCCGGGTTTGGAGCGGTGATCCCAACCCCCAGCTGGTGGCTGAGATCGCAGAGGTAACGCCGGGCCGGGCGCTGGACGTGGGCTGCGGTGAAGGGGCCGACGCCATCTGGCTGGCCCAGCGAGGTTGGGAGGTGGTGGCCGTCGACATCTCGAGCGTCGCCCTGGAGCGAGCGGCCCGACACGCCGACGGTTCCGGTCCGGCGGTGGCCGCCCGAGCCGCGGCGCCGGCTGTTCACCGCGCTGGCCAGGTCGGTTCGGCCGGGTGGAGCGCTTCTCGTCGTGGGCCACCACCCCTCGGACCTGGATACCGGGGTGCGCCGTCCCCCGGTGCCGGAGCGGTTCTACACGGCCGCCGACGTCGCCGGCCTGCTCGACCCTTCCTGGACGGTGGTGGTCGACGAGGCCAGGCCGCGGTCAGCCCGCACACCCGAGGACGTGGAAGCGACGATCCATGACTCGGTGCTCCTGGCCACCCGGCGCTAGCTGCCCGGGCCGTCGAACGGCCCGGTGCCGGGTAGGGCGTTGGCAGGAGGCTCGATCGACTGGCCCGTTCCGAGGTTGCTGAAGATCATCGAGACCGATGTGGCCACGGGGGCATATTCGCAGTGCATCGGTATCGAGCTGGGAGACGTCTCGTCATGGCAGACTCCCGCTTGGCCCGACGTGGTCCAGGCCAGCCGTCTCGCCGCCTTGTGGTCGTCCACCCAAAGGTCGAACGACGTGATGGTGTTGTCGCCGAGGCCCACGATCTGGTTGTCAAGGACGCCGGCGAGAGCTTGGGGGTTGCGGGCCACGAGATGGGTCAGTCCGGTTGCCTTGTCTGGTCCGAGGGATGCCAGCTGCGCGGATGGGCTGATCTGCTTGAAGATGGTGCGGGGGGTGGGAACGGTGAGCAGGTTGGGCGCTTTCTCTTCGCTCTCGGCATACCACTTGCCGTCGAGCTGCCGATAGACGATGCCGTTGATCTTGGCCATGGAGAAGGTCGTCGTGCTTGGCGGCGCAGTCCACCCCGGCCTCGGCCCCGGGGGTGAAGCGCTAGTGGCGGTGACTCGCTCGGTCAGGTCGGATCCGGAGAATGACATGTCGACGCTCCAGGAGTTGTCCTCGAACGGATCGCCGGGTGATCCTTTCGAGGCAGTCCGGATCTCGATGTGGGCGGCGCCGGAGTTGAGCGCGGCGCGAGAGTTCTCGGCCACCAGACGGAGGGCGCTCGGGCTGAGCAGATAGGGACGAAAGGGTCCCTGTGCGGCCCAGGGTGCAACAACCAGCAGCGCGGCAGCAGCTGCGGCTATGGCGCCTGAAATGGCGAGCAGCAGTGGCCGTCGACGACGACGACCCTGGCTCGACTGTACGTACGGCGGCACGGCGGAGAGGCGTAGCCGGGCCTCGTCGGCGGTTACGGGCAGCACCGAGTCGACGAGCTTGGCAAGTTGGACAGAAAGGTCATCCCACATCGGTGACTCCTAGTTCCCCGCGGAGACGTCGAAGGCCCCGCTCCAGGTGGTTGTTGACGGTGTTGCGCTTGATGCCGGTGAGCGTCGCGACCTCGGATGCGGTCCACCCGAGGCCGTGGACGAGCACGACGGCGATCCTTTGACGCTCTGAGAGCTTGGCCAGCGCGTGCATCAACCTCGGCTCGTAGTGATGCTCGGGGTGGCTCTGTGTCTCGAACGGGACCAGTTGGACGCGGTGTCGTCTCGTGCGGCTCTGGCCGACACGAAAGAGGTAGCCAGCGACGTTGGCAATTCCCTCCAGGCGATCGCGTGCCTCCCAGGCGAAGGCGAGCGCTTCTGCGGTGGCCTCGCGACCCAGCTCGGGACCGTAGGCCGCTACCAGTGCCCGGCGAAGACGGGGCTCGACGTCGCGGACAAGGTTCTCGAAACTCTCATCCGATGGCATCTCACCGGGGCGGACCCGTTCGCCTTCGTCGTTCGATACTCCCACCTGTCCGGCCCTCGTTTCCTCCACGCCCAGGTTCACCTACATAGAGCCAGACCGAGGACAACGCGACCACAGACGATCTCACAATGCACGGGACCGGTGGCCCGTCGAACCCGGTCCCGCGCCGGCAATACTGGCGGCGTGCCAGCCGACTCCTTCCAGGACCAGATGGTGGGGAATTACTGCTGGGGCTGCGGTCCCGACAACCCAGCGGGCCTGCACCTCAAGAGCTACTGGGACGGCGACGTCGCTGTTGCGCAGTGGAGCCCGGGCCACGAGTTCGCCGCAGGACCTCGACACGTCCTCAATGGCGGGATCATCGCAACGCTCCTCGATTGCCACGGGATCTGCACGGCCGTGGCCGCCGCTTACCGGCGGGAGGATCGACCGGTGGGAACCGAACCGGAGATCTGGTATGCGACCGGTTCGATCTCGGTCGACTACCTCCGGCCAACCCCTATCGATGGCGTCGTGCAACTCAGCGCCCGGTTGGTGACGCAGGAGGCCCGGGTGACCGGCGTCGAATGTGTGCTGGACGCCGCCGGCAAGGAACGTGCCCGGGCCTCGCTTCGAGCGGTGCGAGTAGGCGACGACTGGCGTCACGGTACGACGGGCCCGCCCGGACGATGAGTGATGTCGTTGCCGCGTACTTCTCTGTCGTCGCCGTCGAGCCGTCGACCGCCATGATCCGGCAGCGACCACCGGGGTCCGCGGTCGCGCGGCGCGGGGTGGCCGACCGTCTCCCTTTCATCGACGGGAGCTTCGACGCGGCCATGGCGGTGCTGACGGTGCACCACCGGCCTGAACCCACGGCCGGGCTGGCGCGTTCCCTGTAGCCCTGCGGACAGGGATCACCGAGCCGGTGGCAGTCACAAGGTGATACTGCATGGGATCATGGTCGGGCGCCGGTGAGGCCATCTTGGTGGCCGGCGGTCCAGCGTGCCGCGCCGGACGAGGAGACGGAACGACGGTGATCGGGCTCGAACCGGCCGGCGACGCCAGCGCTCGGCTCGTCGTCACGCCACCCGGGCGACCTCGACCGGGGGTGTGGACCACGCTCGGGGTGATCGGCTTCACCATCGGCATGGTCATGTCGGTTGGCAGCTGGGCCAGCTGGCAGCGCCACCAGGTGCTGCGCCACCGCGGCGTGACGGTGAACGCCGCGGTGCAGGGCAGCTCATTCGTGGGGTTGAACGTCGTCTACGAGGGCCGCGACGGGCGCTTTCACCGCGCCCGGGTGTCCCGACCCGCGGGCACCCGACCGAGCGACCCGGCGCCGTCCACGGTGGAGGTCACCTATGACCCCAAGGACCCCGCCGTGGTGGAGACGGCCCGGACAAAGGTGGCGGCCGCGGTCCTGGTGCTGGGGTTGCCCGGTCTCGCACTGGCCGTCGCCGGGCTCATCGCCCTGGTCGCGGGCTGGCGGACCGCGAACTCGCCAGGGGCGCTGATCGAACCGGGCCCGGCGGCCGAAGGCCAGCTGCCCCGGCCCGGCTGGTACCACGACCCGTCGTGGCCGCCGGGCTGGCGCTGGTGGAGCGGCGCGGCGTGGACACCCTTCGGCCGGCCAGACCGTCCTCCCATCACTGCTCCCCGAGCGCCGGTGCGCACCTTGCCTCTCACCGCGGCGGCCTGGGCCGTGGGCGGGTTCCTCGTCAGCTACGCGCTGGCCTTCGCCACCGGGCGGTCCATCAAGGCGAGCGGGGCGCCGCTGCTGGTCGCTCTGCTCGCCAGCCAGGCGGTGCTGTGGGCCGTGCTGTTTGCCACCTGTCTGACCGCCAGCCGCCGCTGGGGCAGCGGGCGTTGGCGGGAGGACTACGGCTTCTCCATGCGCGGGCGGGATCTGTGGTCCGGCTTCGGTCTGTTCTGGCTCACCCTGGCGGCGGCACTGCTGGCATCCGCACCCCTCCTCGGGCACCGCAGCCTGCGGGGCACCAACACCGCCATCTTCGACACCTTCCGGCACAACGCCACCGCCTACGCCGTCGTCGCCGCCCTCGGGATCATCGGCGCGCCCATCTTCGAGGAGCTGTTCTTCCGCGGCCTGCTCTACCAGTCCTTCGCCTCGCGCCTGCCGGTGTGGGCCGCGGCCACCGCGCAGGGCGTGCTGTTCGGGCTGGTCCACACCAACCCGACCATCGGCACCCACAACGCCACCGTGGTGGTCGGCATCGCGGCCATGGGTGTCGTGCTCGGGCTCGCCCGCCACTACTACCGGCGCCTGGGACCTGGCATGGTGGGGCACGGGCTGCACAACCTGCTCGTCGTGATCATCATCCTGGCCCGCAGCTGATCCACGGGCGACCCCAGGGCCACCACCGAGAACCGCTCGCTCGCCCGCGCCGAGGTTGCCGATTGTGGCATAACCATGGCATGATCATGGCATGGCCAGAGTACGGGTCAGCACCACCGTGGACGAAGACCTGCTGGCCAAGGCCCGCGACCTTCACACCGGAGCCACATACGCCGGGCTGCTCGATGAGGCGCTGCGGGCGTTGCTGGCTCGCCACCGTGGCGCCGAGATCGACGCCGCCTACCGGGCCTACGACGCGCACCCGATCGACGAGCCGGACGAGTGGGGCGATCTCGAGTCGTTCCGGGCGGCAGCCGCGGCCACGTGACCGACACCCCGCGTCGAGGGGAGCTGTGGTGGTGTGAGCTGCCTGATGTCGGGCGCCGCCCCGTCGTGGTGCTCTCCCGGGACGCAGCCGTTACGAGGCTGCGGCGCACGCTCATCGCCCCCTGCACCACCACGATCCGTCGCCTCCCGAGCGAGGTCCTTCTCGAGCCCGGCCATGACCCCGTACCCCGCCCCACGGCGGTCAATCTCGACTCAGTTGAGAGCGTCTCGATCGGCGTGCTCGTCGACCGCCTCGGATCCCTGAGCGGCGAGCGCATGGGCGAGGTGTGCGCCGCCCTCGAAGTCGCCGTCGACTGCCAGGGCTGACCCACAACGGAGCACGCCAACCCTCGTCGCCGGCGAGAGCGGCGGGTAGTGGCCATAGTCGTGTTCAGCGCGGCCGTCACAGCGCTGACCTTTCCCCTTTCGCTGTGGGCCTGGCGCTCCCAGATGGCCAGAGCGAGGCTGGGGCCCGGGCTCGGGTGCTTCGCCGCCTCTGCGGGCTGACCCGACGACCGCCCGGCTCGATGACCTTCCGGCCCCGCTATCTGCTGTACTCGAGCTCGCTGTTCCGTGCTCTGGCGTCGAGCTCGACGATGCGCATCTGGGGGGGCCTGTCGCTCCCGCTCGGGGTGATCCGGTACTACGCCAGTTCCAGCGCCGTGCGACTTGGTCACCAGTGGGCCGTCGTGCGCTTGCACCCGTGGTCCTGACCGCCCGGCGGCATCCAGCCGCTGAGGCTAAACTTCCTAGTGTGGGGGATGAGATTGGGCGGGGGGATGAGGGTGATCCCGCGAGCGTGTCGGGGCGCTGGGTCACAGGGGCTACCGCGGAGTCGGACCGGGCGATTCCGGCTTTGCCGGACCAATCGACAAGTGCCCAGGACGCGGACGCCCCACCTCCCATGGTCGTTCCGCCGTGGCAGCTCCAGCTGATGTGGCGCATCCTCGCCTGGCGTCTTCCCGCGCAGTATCGGCCCTGGCTGGCGGCAGACATCCACAGCTCCCACTTCCGCTGGTACTCGCCGACCCGCATCGTCTTGTGGGCCGCCGAAGGCGCTTGCCTGGGCGTGATCGCTGACGAGCTCATCCTCATTCACCCGGTATGGCACCTCCGGCGCTTCCTGATCCCGGCCGTCGTCATCGCCGCGATCTCCGCGGTCCAGATGTCCTCGAGTGTCGTCACCAAGCTCCGCGCTCGGTCCGAACGGTGGCAAGGCCTCACCGGCGGCGCCCTTCGCGGATCGAATCGTGTCAGGCTGGCGGTGATAGCGGCATTTCAGGCGTTGGCTCTCGTTCTCGCCGTGAGCAATGCCGAGGCGGCCCATGGCAAGGTCTGCGGAGGCGGGGCGAGCACAGCCGAGGTGCCGCTTCAGGGCCTCGTCATCACCAGTCCGGCCGGGCTCAATCCCGTTCCTGCGTCTGCGGGTAGCGGCCTCGGACCTCAGTCCAACCAGGACGTCGCCGCCAATGCCAAGAGTCCAAGCGCCGCCAAGCAGATCTTGTCTTGCAACGGCTTCGAATCGGCCTACAACGCGGCGTGGTCGGCCCGCAGCCCGAATCGGGGGGTGCTGGTCAAGCTCTATCAGTTCTCGTCGACGTCGGGCGCCAAGCACTACCGAGATCTCGACGAACGGGGCACGTGGAAGAACGTCATCCACACGGGGCCGCCGGCCACGCTCGATGGCGACCCTCCACCTGCTCTCCTGCCGGTCACCAAGGATCCGTTCGGGAACAACATCGGGTATCAGTTCGTGGCCGTCAATCGGTTCGTCTTCGTCGTCCGGATGTTCCGCAACGACCGACCAGTCACCGCCGAGGATCTCCATCCCGTGGTGGCCGCGCAAACCGCCCTGCTGGCTGCATAGCACTGAGCGATCCCCGACGGCCGGAAGGCCCCATGAATCCCCGTGTCCTCATTTGAATCCTCGTGTCCGCATTTGATGAAAGCAGCCACCATTGCCATGATCCCGTGGTGTTTCCGCTGACCTGGTAAGTTGGACGGCCGGCGCCATGAGGGGGATCCACGTGCGCAGATTCGACTCTGCTTTGAGCCCGGTTCACGGCCTGTTCCACACCGGCGCCGGCTGCCAGTGAGCGACATCGGCCCGCGCCGGACGCGTCGATCGTCCCGACTGCTGCCCGCCGGCGTTCTTCTCGTGCTCATCTGCGTGTCAGTGGGGTCCTTTGTGATCAGCCGGGGCGTGGTCGACGACCAGGAGGTTCGGCTGCTCAAGGAGCGGACCGCAGAGGTGGCCGCCCTGCTCTCCAACTCGACCGCCAACCTCCAGCCCACGCTCCAGGTGCTGGGAGCACTGGGTTTGTCCCCGGACGCGCCGGGTCGTGGATCTTTCGCCCAAGGCGCGGCACCACTCATTGCCGGGGGGGCGGCCGGCGTCGCGGTCGTGGCCGACCGCGGTGACGGCTTCGCCGTGGTCGCAGCCGCCGGAGACGCCCCGCCGCCGGGAACGAAGCTCGACCCGGACCGGGCGGCGATTGCGCAGCGGGCTGGCGCTGCCAGTCGCCTCGTGGCCGGCCTGTTGGGGGACCCCAAACACAGGCGCCTGGTCATCGCGGTGCCATTGCCGGGTGCTGCCAGGTCGGCGGCATACCAGGAGACACCGGTCAATCCGACAACCCCGATCCCCCCAACCCCGGGCTCACCGTTCCACGAATTGCGAGTTGCGCTCTACGCCGCTGGCACGAACGACCCGGAACGTTTGGTGCTCACGACCGAAGCCAGGGTGCCTCTTACAGGTCGGGTGGAACGGGTTCCGTTCAATTTGGGGGCCGACCGTTGGACGCTCGCGGTCGGCGCCCGAGGCCATCTGGTGGGCTCCTTCGCCGAACGGTTCCCATGGATCTTGCTCGGGGTGGGCCTCGTCACAGCGCTGCTCGCTGCGGCGGCCGTCGAAGTGCTCACACGGCGACGCACGTACGCCCTCGCCCTCGTGGCCGACCGCACCGCCGAGCTGGAGCAGACCCGCCGTTTCCAGGAGCACCTCCTGACCGCTGGTCCGGTGGTCGTCCGAAGAGTGCGCTTTCCCGAACGCTCGGTCTCCTATGTCAGCCCCAACATCGAGCGGCTCCTCGGAGTCACCCCAGACCAAGCTCTGGCGCCCGACGGCCTCGCCACCTTCGTCCACCCCGACGACTGGAGCGGCCTCAGCGCTGCTCTCGAGCGAGTTGCGGCTGGCTCGTCGACTCGTGAAGTCGTCGAATACCGTTTTGGTCGCCTCGGCGAGTTCCGTGCGGTCTCCTCTGTCCTCGTGCCCGAGACCGACGAGGAAGGGCGCATCGTGGCGGTCCTCTCCTATCTCCTTGACGTCGACGATCGTCGCCGAGCCGAGGACGCTCAACGCGTCGCCCAGGAGGCTGCAGATGCAGCCAACCGCTCGAAGAGCGAGTTCCTGTCCAGAATGAGTCACGAGCTTCGTACCCCGCTGAACGCCGTCCTCGGCTTCGGTCAGCTGCTGGAGCTCGAGGAGCTCAGCCACGAGCAGCGTGAGTCGGTCGACCAGATCCTCAAAGGCGGCCGCCACCTCCTCGATCTCATCAACGAGGTCATGGATATCTCCCGCATCGAGGCCGGCGAGCTCGCCCTGTCGCCCGAGGCGGTCCTGGCCTCCGAGCTCGTGCACGAGACGGTCGACCTCATCCGGTCGCTCGCCAACCAACGCAGCATCCGGCTCGTCGTTGACAGCTCCGGGCTCTGCGACTGTTACGTCTTCGCCGACAGGCAGCGAACGAAGCAGGTCTTGCTCAACCTGCTGTCCAACGCAGTCAAATACAATCGACCCCGCGGGACGGTGGCCGTTACCTGCGAGCAGCCCAGCTCGACCCGCGTTGCGATCAAAGTCGCCGACACCGGTCCGGGAATCGCCACCGAGCGTCTCGGACTGCTCTTTGCGCCGTTCGAGCGCCTGGGCGCCGAAGACACAGACGTCGAAGGAACCGGCATCGGCCTCGCGCTCTCGCAGCGCCTCACCGCGGCCATGGGAGGCACGCTCGGCGTGACCAGCGCACTCGGGCAAGGCAGCACCTTTACGGTCGACCTCCCCCGTGTCGAAGGTCCCGTCGAGCGCTACGAGCGACTGGGCCCAGTCGAAAGCGCCACAACAAGGCGCGACACGCGCCTCAAGGTCCTCCACATCGAGGACAATCTCTCCAACCTCAAACTCGTCGAACGCATCCTGGCTCGGCGGGCCGACATCGAGATCGTGGCCGCGATGCACGGCGGGCTCGGACTCGAGCTCGCCCGCGAGCAGCGTCCCATTCTCATCCTCTTGGACCTCCACCTCCCGGACATGGGCGGCGAGGACGTCCTCCAACGCCTCCGCGATGACCCCGTCACCGCGTCGATACCCGTCGCCATCATCAGCGCTGACGCCACAGCCGGACAGGTCCAACGCCTCCTCGCCTCTGGCGCAACCGCCTATCTCACCAAACCGATCGACGTTCGCGAGTTGCTGACGATCCTCGACCAAGCCCTCAAGGGACTCGAAACATAGGTGAGCCGCCTATTCCCAGCGGCGCCGCGTTCGTTGGACTTGGCCCGCGATAGGTGATGACAGAACGTAATCCTCAACACAGGGGACCAAGCCCGTCGTGGGTGAGCGACGGAGAGTCCTCGACCAGCTCGAAGCCCGACATCCCGACGAGGAACTCGATGGCTGGGTCGTACTCATCGACGACGACGGCGGCCATCTCGATGTGCACGCAGTCAGCCCAAGGATCCGGCTACGGCCTGGATCGCGCGGCAGACCCTGACCCGCGCGCCATTCCGGTGGAAAAGCTCAGTGTGAAGTGCGGCGATGCCGTACCCTGAACGACGCGGCGGGACGAGCGGCCTACCCCGGGGTATCGGGCCAGGTTCCGTGTGTTCGTCCGTCGCTTCTGGCTAGCAACCAGGGTTCAACTCCCTACGCGACGAGCCCCGGTCGGCAACACCAGGAGGTGGCTCTGCGGGCTTCGGGCCCCCGCCGCCGCCCGGGTCGACCGGGGCGAATCGCACCACCCATCGCAACAAGCGAAGACGAGACGAACATGCGACCGATGCAAACCAGGCAGATGATGCGCCAGTTCCGCTCCATCGGGGGCGAGCCGACCGGCCGCGCCGTGCACCGAGGTCGGCGCGTGAGGGTCAACCAGTGGGAAGAGGGCTTGCTCTTCCGCCACGGCCGTCTCGAGACCGTGCTCGGGCCCGGCCCGCATCGGCGCTGGGCGTCCGGCTTCACACTGCGTGCGGTGGACATGCGCCCATGGGTCGTGCTGGTGCCAGCGCAGGAGGTCCCGACCTCTGACGGTGTCTCGGTGAAGGTGACCGTCGCCGGCCAGGCTCGCGTCACAGACGCCACCACCTATGTCACCGCCACCCGCGACGCCGAGGAGGCTCTGTACCTCGCAGTCCAGGTCGCGCTGCGGGAGCTCGTCACCACCACGACCGTCGAGGACCTGCTCACCAACCGCGGCGATCTCGGCGGCCGGCTCGTCGCCGGGGTGCATGGCCTCGAGGCGCTCGGTCTGGCCCTCGACCAGCTCGAGGTGAAGGACATCATCCTGCCCGGCGAGTTCAAGAGGGCCCAGACGGAGGTCCTCGTGGCCAGAGCGCAGGGCACCGCCGCCCTCGAGCGGGCGCGAGGCGAGACGGCAGCGTTGCGCGCCCTGGCCAACGCCGCACGTATGGCCGCCGACAGCCCCGCCCTCATGCAGCTGCGGCTTCTACAGCAGCTGGAAGCCTCGT